>Ga0131853_10008606_pt1 | contig 18612 bp, 13 predicted proteins | sample TergutLab28metaG_FD_92764 | JGI IMG/M metagenome (GOLD analysis project Ga0131853, IMG submission 92764) | Labiotermes labralis P1 segment gut microbial communities from Petit-Saut dam, French Guiana - Lab288 P1 (version 2) (version 2) | ecosystem: Host-associated > Arthropoda: Insects >...
ACCGGCGAGGTGAACTCGAGGCGGCCGCGGTAGATCGTGAACAGCCAGTTGAAGATCTTCACGCCCGTCGGGATCGCGATGACCATCGTCATGATGCCGAAGAACGCGTTGACGTCAGCGCCCGAACCCATCGTGAAGAAGTGGTGCAGCCACACGAGGAACGAGAGGACCATGATCGCGCAGGTTGCCCAGACCATCGTCTTGTAGCCGAACAGCGGCTTCTTCGCGTAGGTCGCGACGACTTCCGAGAACACACCGAACGCCGGCAGGATCAGGATGTACACCTCGGGGTGACCCCATGCCCAGATCAGGTTCAGGTACAGCATGGCGTTACCGCCGCCATCGTTCGTGAAGAAGTGCGTACCGATGTAGCGGTCGAGGCCGAGCAGCGCGAGCGTCACGGTCAGGATCGGGAACGCGGCCATGATCAGCACGTTCGCGCAGAGCGCCGTCCACGTGAACACCGGCATCTTCATCATCGTCATGCCGGGAGCGCGCATCTTGATGATCGTGACGAAGAAGTTCACGCCCGTCAGCAGCGTACCCACGCCCGAAATCTGCAGTGCCCAGATGTAGTAGTCGACCCCGACGCCTGGACTGTAGGCCAGTTCCGAGAGCGGCGGATAGGCGAGCCAGCCCACCTTCGCGAATTCGCCGACGACGAGCGAGATCATCATCAGCGTCGCGCCGACTGCCGTCATCCAGAACGACAGGTTGTTCAGCATCGGAAACGCCACGTCGCGTGCGCCGATCTGCAGCGGCACGACGAGGTTGAACAGGCCGACCATGAACGCCATCGCCATGAAGAAGATCATGATGACGCCGTGCGCCGTGAAGATCTGGTCATAGTGGTGCGGCGGCAGGTAGCCCGGCGCGTTGTACGCGAGCGCGAGCTGCGTACGCATCATGATCGCGTCGGCGAAGCCGCGGATCAGCATGACGAGTGCGAGCACGATGTACATCACGCCCAGACGCTTGTGGTCGACGCTCGTCAGCCACTCCGACCAAAGGTACTTCCACTTACCGAAGTAAGTGATCAGGCCAACGAGCGCGATCCCGCCCAGTGCCATGGCAATACCCGTGATCACGATGATTGGCTCGTGATACGGAATCGCATCCAGTGTAAGTTTGCCGAACATGCTTGCTTTACCCCTTCGTACCACACGACGCAGCGTCGTCGAAATTCGTGACGTGGCCGTTGTTGTACTTCGCGATGATGTTGCTGAAGAGCTTCGGATCGACCGACGAGAAGTACTCAACCGGTACCTTCTCGCTCGGCTTGGCGACCGACGCGTATTGGTCCATCGACAGCGAATCCTGCGATGCCTTGACCTGCTTGACCCATGCGTCGAAGTCCGCCGGGCTCTTCGCCAGCGTGCGGAACTTCATGTCCGAGAAGCCGCGGCCGCTGAAGTTGGCCGACAGGCCGTCGTAATCGCCCGCCTGGTCGGCGATCAGGTGGTCACGCGTGTTCATGCCCGCCATGGCGTAGATCTGCGTGCCGAGCTGCGGGATGAAGAACGAGTTCATCACCGAGTCCGACGTGATCTGGAAATTCACCGGCGTGCCGACCGGCAGGGCCAGCTGGTTTACGGTGGCAATGCCGAGATCCGGATAGATGAAGAGCCACTTCCAGTCGAGTGCGACGACTTCGACGTTGATCGGCTTCACGTTCGACTCGATCGGCTTGTACGGATCGAGCTCGTGCGTGGACTTCCAGGTGAGGATGCCGAGGAACAGGATGATCAGTGCGGGGACCGTCCAGACGACGATTTCGATCGCCGTCGAGTGCGACCATTTCGGCGCGTAAGTGGCGTTCTGGTTCGACGCGCGATAGCGGAACGCGAACCACAGCGTCATCACGATCACCGGAACCACCACGAGGAGCATCACCCAGGTGGAGGTCCAGATCAGATGTTTCTCGGCAACCCCAATACTGCCTTTGGGATCGAGGACTTCCAGGTTGCTGCACCCGGACAGACACGCGGCCAGTCCGGCGCCGACGGGAAGCAATAACCTTTGCAAGGTTGTTCTTTTCATCACGTTAGCCTGAGTTTCATTCATTGATAGTTCCGGGCGACTTCCATGATGTACGACAGAGGAAGCGCGCCCGCATGATACCTCTGCTTTGATTGAACGCAAGCAATGAATAGAGAAAATGATCCTTGCCAATTCAGTTTTGAGACACTTTGTCGCACACCCGCGCGCACGTGGTCGCACCTCCGGAGGGCGGCGCAACGCGCCACGGCACCGCGTTGGCGCAGGTCCGCCGCGGTCCTTTCGAAAGCCTTATGCGAAACCTTTCATGCGCACGCATCCATCTCCGCGCGCCGCGCAAAGCGCGGCACGCAGAGGTGGAGCAATCGAACGCTGGGGGGAGTTACGTCGGGGAGTGCTGCTGAGCCTGCGCGCCCGCATCCGTGCCGTCAGTGCCGTCGGCGACGGCAGGCGTGCGGACATACGAACGGTCCTTCGAGCGGGTCGTCTGGCTGAGCAGATTGGCCGCGGAGGCGTCCATGACATCGGTGAAGGGCTTCGGATACACGCCCATGCCCAGCACGAACGCCGCGAGCATGATGAACACCACCGATTCGCGCACGCTGATGTCTTTCAGCTTCGCCACGGTCTTGTTGGCCACCGCGCCGTAGATCGTGCGCTTGTACATCCACAGCGTGTAGCCCGCGCTCAGCACGACGGTCGTCGTGGCCAGCGCGCCGATCCAGAAGTTCATGCGGATCGCGCCCAGGATGACCATGAATTCGCCCACGAAGCCCGATGTACCCGGCAGACCCACGTTGGCCATCGCGAACAGCATGACGAACGCGGCGAAGCGCGGCATCGTGTTGACGACGCCGCCGTAGTCCGCGATCGCGCGGGTGTGCGTGCGTTCGAACAGCATGCCGACTGCGAGCAGCATCGCGCCCGACACGAAGCCGTACGAGATCATCTGCACGAGCGCGCCTTCGGTGCCGATCTGGTTGAAGATGAACAGGCCGAGCGTGACGAGGCCCATGTGCGCGACCGTCGAGTACGCGAGCATCTTGACCATGTCGGTCTGGGCGATCGCCAGCAGACTGCCGTAGATCACGGCGATCAGCGACAGCGTGATGATGATGGGCGAGAAGAAGTGCGCGGCATCGGGCGTGATCGGCAGCGCGAAGCGCATGAAGCCGTAGCCGCCGAGCTTGAGCATCGCGAGCAGCACGGTCGCACCGGTCGGCGCTTCGAGGTGCACGTCGGGCAGCCAGGTGTGAACCGGCACCATCGGCACCTTCACCGCGAAGGCCGCGAAGAAGCCCGCGAAGACAAATAGCTGCGGGATGAACGCGAGCGGCACCGAATGCCAGACGGTCATGTCGAACGTGTTCGACTGGCTGTACAGATAGAGCATCGCCACGAGCATCAGCAGCGAGCCCGCGAACGAGAAGAAGAAGAATTTGACCGCGGCGTAGCTGCGGCGCGCGTGGCCCCACGTACCGATCAGCAGGTACATCGGGATCAGCGTGGCTTCGAAGAAGACGAAGAACAACATGCCGTCGACCGCCGCGAAGGTGCCGACCATCAGTCCCGAGAGGATCAGGAACGCGCCGAAGTATTGGGCAACGCGCACGGTGATCGACTTCCACGACGCGACCACGATGATGAGCGTCGTAAAGGCCGTGAGCACGACGAGCCACATCGAGATGCCGTCGACCCCGAGATGCATCGCGACGCCGAACTGCGGGATCCAGTTGCGGTATTCGACGAACTGCATTGCCGCGTCGCTGGTGTCGAAGCCGACGATCAGCGGGACGGTCAGCAGCAGACCGACGATGGCGCCGATGAGCGCCAGCCAGCGCGCGCGCTGCGGATGACGATCGGATCCCACGCGCAGCACGACCACGCCGAACAAGATGGGAACCCAGATCGCCAGACTCAGGAACGGGACGGATTGCATTTCACAAGACCTTAGAAGGCTTAACGCACAGCATCATCTACGCGCCGGACGGAACGAAAGACAAATGAAAGAATGTCGCGGGATGGAATTCGAGCCTGGCTGGCTGTAATGTACTTGTCAGCCTTGTGGCGAGGAACTACACACGCTCAAGGGTTTACGAGGGTAAACCGAAAGCAAAAAAATTGCAGCGCCACAATAACAGCCAAATCACAACTTGACGTAAATCATTGTTTTCATTGGCCCGCTCGAAGCCGCAAAAAACGTTAATTCTACGCCTCTGCGGTATTTTGATCCAGTGGGCCGACAGAACATTCCCATCGCCGACACACCATCCGCACAACGGCGCTCATGCCCCAGACTCAATTCATCCTTACTTATTACTTTCATTTAAGTTACTTTCCGGGCGCCATCTGACAGACTTTGCCTGACACGATCGCATGGCAGCGCCCCGGGCTCCGCAACGAAAAAAGCCCCGGCCCTCATCGGGTCGGGGCCAAACTCTCACTTTGCGTCGGGGTCAACACACGCAATGCCCGCACTTTAGTCGCAACCGCCGCCGACATTAACCGGCGCCGCCGGAAGAGTCCTTTCTGTGATGGGGTGAGATCGCAGGCGCTAGCGCCCTGCCCGCCGCCGGCCCCCGAGGTCCCGCACGGCGCGCGCGATCCGCGGATACTGCTCGCCCGGCACCGCGAACAGCACCAGCGCGCACAAAGCCAGCAGGCCGCAAAACAGAAACGTGCCGCGATAGCTGAACGCCTGCACGAGCATCCCCGAAAGGATGCCCGAGAGGATCGAGCCGAGCCGCGCCGCGTTGAAAAACAGCGCCGTCGCGCGCCCCGGCGACGCGGGCATGAGGTCCTGCACGTAGATCATGCCGAGACACGAAGTCACCGCCACCACGAAGGCATTGAGCATCTGCATCGGGATCAGCGCGTGCACGCTGGGCGCCACCGACATCGACACGAAGTAGATCGCATGCACGGTCGCACACGCCGCGAGCCAGCGCGGCTTGTTCAGCACCGAAGCGCGGGCGCCGAGCGCGAGCATCATCGGAATCTCCATGAACGCGCCCAGGCCCAGCATGATCGAGACGTCGAACCGCGTGCCCTGCAGCCCCTTCACTATATAGAGAGGCAGCACGATCATCGTCGCGTTGGCGGCGAGACCGATCAGGGTCAGGGCAACGACCGCGCGCATGATGTCGCGCGACGACACCTCGTGCAGCGGCACGTGCGGCGCGCGCCGCTCGTGCCGCTCGTTCGCCGGGCCAGCCGATCGCGCGGGCTCCGCCGCTTGCATGACGGCATCGGTCGGCGCCGGGTCGTCATGCGGCGCGGCGCTCGTCGCGTCCGGCGTTGCCGGGCTGGCCGCCGCGCGCGGCACCGGGATATCGGCCGGGTCCGGCTCGCGCATGCGCCAGACGATCGAGCCGCACACGGCAAAGCTGCCGGCCGCAAACAGGAACAGACCGTAGAACCCGACAGCCGCAAGAATGAGGGCCCCGACCGCCGGGCCGAATACCCACGCCGCAGAAAGGATCGTGCGCAACGTCGCGCTGGCGAACGTGCGTTCCGCATCGTCCGCCGCGGGCAGCGCCGCGCGGCTGAACGAGAACACGAGAGACAGCGCACAGCCGCCCGCGCCGATGAACGCGACGCCGACCGCGAGTAGCAGCCGATAGTCGCGCACGATGCATAGACTCAAATAACCGAGCATCGCCGCACCGAGCGAAGCAAGCAGCAAACCGCGATGTTTGCCCGTCGCATCGCACCAGCGACCGGCGGCCGTACTGGTGATGACGCCGCTAGTCGCGATTGCGGTCATGAAGATGCCGAGCCTGAACGGCGTCATGCCCGCGCGCTCGATGCCGAACAACGACAGATAGGGCGCGGTAAATGACATGGCCACACCCAACATCAGCGTGGCGCCGGCGAGCGGCAAAAAACCGGGAATACGTAAAAGACCGGCAAAGCGCGAGTTCTTGAGCACGGCGCGACGGATTGGGAGTGGGAGGAAAACGGGCGGCGCGGGGTGCCGCGTTTTGCGATGGTCGGATTCGTCAGCGATTATCGAATGAAATCGCGAAGCCGGGCAACCAACGGTACCGGCACTTCAACATGTGGACGAATTGCCGGAATTGCGGCGCGCGAATTCTGCAATGCCGGATTGCCGGATCGCGGCGATGCGGATCGCATCTGGCAAGGACGTGGGCACGTTGTCCACAGTTTCTCTGGACAGCCCTGTGGGTAACTGCTCGATAGCTAAGCCAAGCCCTTGATTGAAAAAGAACTCCATCGGGATGCGAAGCAACAGGCAATCTTTTTGTCGAGCCTGCCGTCAACGCAGGAGACATCCGTTATGGATGTCTCCGCGTCCCGTCAACTTTAATTGACCCGCTTAGCTGGAAACTGCCTCGCTGCCTGCAACGTTCGCGACGGCGGATGCACGTTTTTTCGCGGCGACTTTACGCGGAGCCGCCGTTTTACGCGCTGCACGCTTTTGAGCAGGCGCCGCTTTTCTGGCCGCCGATGCCTTACCGGTTTTCTTCGCTGCCGCGCGCTTTACCGCCGCCTTTCCACTCGATGCCGCTTTTGCACCGGCTGCGTTACCGTCGATGAGGAAACGCGAGCGGTCCTTGACGTCTTTGATCCATGCCGGAGCACGGCCACGGCCGCTCCACGTGGCACCCGATTTCGGATCGGCATATTTCGGAGCAACGGCAGCCTTGCTGCCTCGCGCGGCGCCATTCGCAGTTTTGGCCGACGGCTTGCGGCCGCGTTTTTTGCCGATGAAATGTTCAATATCATCAACACCCAAACCATGCTTATGCATCAGATCGCGAATTTTTTCGAGCCCGACCGAAGTCTGCTTCTCGGCAATCGCTGCAGCCTGTTTTTCCAGCCTGGCTATCTTTAATTTAATCGTATCGAGCGTAACCATTCATTCCTCCCACTGTCAGATTTGAACAACCGAGCGACTAACCTGTTTGATCAGAACGTCAAACTACCTACCTTGTTTGTGTCACTTTACCGATTATGGCGTCAAAGCGTCGGCAAACGCAAATAGATAGCAATACGCAAATGACACTTGTCCCGGATTGACTGCAAGCACCGGCCACCCAAACGTCTTTAAAAGACCTGGCCGGGTCATCGGATTGCTGCGATGGTCAGCTAATTGAAATATAGGCAGATGGCATGTGAACCGATCGCGCAAAAGGAAGAAATCAGTTTGGTGACTTGAGGAAAGTGCCGATCGCCGATTTCCAATGCATCGCAGTCCGAATTGACTACCTGGACACGGGAGCGGCGATCAGGAAACGGCCCCTGGTGCGGCCCGCCCGAGCGGGGAGACTTTATTTTTTGCGAACCCCCGCCCCGGCCATTGAAAACGGCGTCGCCGCCCATATCGTCAAGTTGCGATATATAATTCGCCACCACACGATGTTATTCGTATGAAGAAATCTCACTCCGACCCCGTCGCACCCGACGTCGACATCGACGCCATCCATAAGGCACTCGCGAATCCCGTGCGGCGCGAGATCCTGGCGTGGCTGCGCGATCCTGAAATGCATTTCGCCGATCAGGAATTCCCGCTCGACCATGGCGTGTGCGCCGGCAGGATCGACGCACGCTGCGGCCTGTCGCAATCGACGGTGTCCGCTCACCTGACCGCGCTGCAGAAAGCCGGTCTCGTGACGACGAAGCGGGTCGGCCAGTGGGTGTTCTTCAAACGCAATGAGCCGGTCATCGAGGCGTTTCTCGCCCACATGAACACGCAGCTATAACGGCCGCATCGTCCATTTATCCGAATCCCTCGCTTCAAGGCTGCGGGCACTCCCGCAAAAGGTGAACACATGGCAACACTTTTCGACCCCATTCAGATCGGCGCGCTCGCGCTGCCCAATCGCATCGTCATGGCTCCGCTCACGCGCGCCCGCGCCGGCGAAGTACGCGTGCCCAACGCGCTGATGGCGAAGTACTACGCCGAGCGCGCCTCGGCCGGCCTCATCCTCAGCGAAGCGACCTCGGTGATTCCGCAAGGCCTCGGCTACGCCGATACGCCGGGTATCTGGTCGCAGGAACAGGTCGAAGGCTGGAAGATCGTGACCGATGCGGTGCACGCCGCGGGCGGCCGCATCTTCCTGCAGCTGTGGCACGTGGGCCGCGTGTCCGATCCGATCTTCCTGAACGGTGAGTTGCCGGTCGCGCCGAGCGCCATCGCACCGAAGGGCCATGTGAGCCTCGTGCGTCCGCAGCGTGAATATGTGACCCCGCGCGCGCTCGAAACCGCCGAAATCCCGGGCATCGTCGAGGCGTTCCGCCAGGGCGCCATCAACGCGAAGGCCGCGGGCTTCGACGGCGTCGAAGTGCACGCCGCCAACGGCTATCTGATCGACCAGTTCCTGCAGGACAGCACGAACCATCGCACCGACGCCTATGGCGGTTCGATCGAAAACCGTGCGCGTCTGCTGCTCGAAATCACCGATGCGTGCATCGGCGTCTGGGGCGCCGATCGCGTGGGCGTCCACCTCGCGCCGCGCGGCGATGCGCACACGATGGGCGATTCGAACCCGGCCGAAACGTTCGGCTATGTCGCGCGCGAACTCGGTCAACGCAAGATCGCGTTCATCTTCGTGCGCGAAGCGGTCGCCGACGAGCGTCCGCGTCTCGTCCCGCAACTGAAGGCACAGTTCGGCGGCCCGCTCATCGCGAACGAAAAGCTGACGCTCGAAGCCGCGCAAGCGCTGCTCGCATCGGGCGAGGCCGACGCGGTCTCGTGGGGTCAACTGTTCATCGCGAATCCGGATCTGCCGCGCCGCTTCGAGCTGAATGCGCCGCTCAATGCACCGAATCCGTCCACGTACTACGCGGCCGGTGAAACGGGTTACACGGACTATCCGGCGCTCGAAACGGCGTAATCCGGCGTAACGGAGCACAACGAGGAGCGCGTCGCGCTCCTCTGTATGCCTCGAAGGGCGACGGTGGCGAGCAATCGCCGCCGTCGCCCTTTTCTTTTGTGCGCGGCCGGCCTTGATGGGCTCCGCAAAGCGCCACGCCCGTTCCTTTGCTCTTATTAACGAATATGGATTGTCGCGTCTTTGCCGAGTTCTTTATCGACTACCCGAGCCGTAATCGGTAGCGACTTCGAATTCGGCCAGCGAATTCCGTACTTGAGTTCGTCATTTTTGTGCAGCGTGATTTCGTTGCTCGTCTTAAGTCTCGTTTAATACTGCGCTGCAACCATATGTTCACCCCTGTTAAGCCGCCGGAACATCGGCGGCGTTTTTTTGCACGGCGCCGCGCGCGATCCTCGCGATCCGCGCGGCGCCGTCGACAAACCCGATAACAAGCCAGGAGCCCGGACATGGTTGAAGACGACGTGCTGATGCACCTGAAAAGCCTGCTGGGCGATGCGCGCCCCACCGTTGCGACCTGCCGTGTCTCCACGCCTCTCGGGCAACCTTGGGGCCGCCCCTGTCTGCTCGTCGAATGGACGACGCCGCTCGACGACGGCGCGCGCCGTCAGGTCGTGCCGGCCGACAGCACGCCGCTCGACATCGCCCGCCTCGTGGCCGCACACGTGCCCGGCCGCCGCATCATGATCGACGGCGGCGAACCGGCCCGCCGCACGCGCGCTCGCAGCCGCAACCGCACCGCCATCCGCACGCGCCCGACGCATTAAACGCAAAACCGCTTGACTTCTGCTGGCGCCGAACTAATATACGCACCGCGTATATCAAACGTCGTCAACCTCGATTGCACAGGTGCCAGCATGAGCGTTCCGCAACAAGCCTTCCTCCGCGACGCCATGCGGCGTCTGAACATGACCCGCGACGCGTTCGCGAGCCGTATCGGCGTGTCGCGCCGGGCGCTCGACACGTGGCTGCTGCCCGAAGAATCGCAGGAATCGCGCGCGATGCCCGAGATCGTCGAGCGTTTCGTATCGGAAATCGTCGGCAATACCGATCCGCGCGAAGGTAGCTATACGCAAAGCGTAGAGATTCAATCTCTCGCGAGCCAGATTCATTTCGAGGGCAAACCGCAACTGCTGTCCGTCGACCAGTTCTCGCGCGATTCGGTCGAGGCGCTGTTCCGCGTGGCCGACATCATGCAGCCCATTGCCCGCCGCCGGAAAATCTCGCGCGTGCTCGAAGGCGCCGTGCTCGGCAATCTGTTCTTCGAAGCGAGCACGCGTACCCGCGTGAGCTTCGGCGCCGCGTTCTGCCGTCTCGGTGGTTCGGTGTGCGATACGACCGGCTTCACGTTCTCGTCGATGGCCAAGGGCGAATCGATCTACGACACGAGCCGCGTGATGGCCGGCTACGTCGATGCGATGGTGATCCGCCATCCGGATCAGGGTTCGGTGGCCGAGTTCGCGCGCGCCGTGAACATCCCGGTGATCAACGGCGGCGACGGCCCCGGCGAACACCCGAGCCAGGCCCTGCTCGATCTCTACACGATCCAGCGCGAATTCTCGCGGCTGGGCAAGATCGTCGATGGCGCGCATATCGCGCTCGTCGGCGACCTCAAATACGGCCGTACCGTGCACTCGCTCGTGAAGCTGCTCGCGCTCTATCGCGGCATCAAATTCACGCTCATTTCGCCGCCGATGCTCGAAATGCCCGCCTATATCGTCGACCGGATTTCGACCAACGGTCACGTCGTCGAGCAGACGACCGATCTCGCGGCGGGCCTGCGCGGCGCCGACGTCGTATACGCGACGCGCATCCAGAAAGAGCGCTTCACCGACGAATCGTTCGAAGGCTACTCGCCCGATTTCCAGATCAATCAGGCGCTCGTCGATACGGTCTGCGGTACCGACACGCTGATCATGCATCCGCTGCCGCGCGACAGCCGCGCCGGCGCGAACGATCTCTCGACCGATCTGAACCACGACTCGCGTCTCGCGATCTTCCGCCAGACCGACAACGGCATCCCCGTGCGGATGGCGATTTTCGCGGTGCTGCTCGGCGTCGATACGCTGGTCCAGCACTCGATGCGCGACGCAGCCTGGCGGCCGCCCGTTTATCTGGGCCCGGACGACGCCGTGTTTCACGGGATCGACTGAAGTCCGCGCGAGTCGCGCATACGTCCATCCGTATCGCATGAATGAAGGCCGGGAGGCATTACGCTTCCCGGCCTTTTTTTGCGCGCACCGCGCGGTTGCTGGCATGCGTGTCAGCCATGCGCCAGTTTTAGGCCAGACCCGCGTCGCGAGCGCGATTGTCGAAAAAGATTCGCGCGCAAGCACTTTACTTTCGTGCGTGGCGGGTGCAACGTGCAGGTCTGACGCGTATTGCGGGGCTTTTTTTCCTTTCAGTCCGCATGCGCCTCATGCGGATTCGCGTGCCGTGAGATGTCGCGTCATGAGCGACGGAACAGGCAAACGAATTCGGGGTATCGGAATTGCTGCATGCTAATAGCTGCACGCCGCGACCGGGCGCATGAAGCGTGCCCAAGGACTTCGCGGACGTGCGCGTGCATCCTTCGTTGGAGCCGCCAAACGCCATGTCCCACGACCGTCCCGACGACGCGGCCACGCCCGCGTCACCCACCGCGCCCACCGAACCCTCGCGCCGCCGCTTTCTGCAAACGGCTGCCGCCGCTGCTGCGCTCAGCAGCGCGCCGCTCGTTCACGCGAAAGCCATGCCGACCGAAGGGCCATCCGCCGCGCCGCCGCCCGTACCGGCAAAACCCGTGCACCTCACGATCAACGGACGCGATTACGTTCTGCACATCGAACCGCGCGTAACGCTGCTCGATGCGCTGCGTGATTACGCGGGCCTCACCGGCACGAAAAAAGGCTGCGACCGCGGGCAATGCGGCGCCTGCACCGTGCTCGTCGACGGCCGGCGCATCAACTCGTGTCTCACGCTCGCGGTCATGCATGAAGGCGAGCGCATCACTACCGTCGAAGGACTTGCGGGCGGCGCTGCACTGAGCCCGCTGCAGCATGCGTTCGTCGAGCACGACGCGTTCCAGTGCGGCTTCTGCACGTCGGGTCAACTGTGTTCGGGGACGGCCTGCCTGAGCGAGTTCAAGGCGGGCGCGGCGAGCGCCGTCACCGACGACGTGCGCACGCCGCCCTCGCAACTGACCGACGACGAGATCCGCGAGCGCATGAGCGGCAATATCTGCCGCTGCGGTGCGTACGCCAACATCGTGGCGGCGCTGCGCGCCGCGCACGCTGCCAGCGCCTGAGCGCGCGTCACTACGGAGGCACAGTCATGGATGCCGTCTCGTACCAACGCGCAACCGACGTGAACAGCGCCATCGAAGCGGCCCGCCGGCCCGGCGCGATGTTCATCGGCGGCGGCACGAATCTGCTCGATCTGATGAAGGGCGGCGTGGCGCATCCGGTCGCGCTCATCGATATCACCCGCATCGATGCGTTGAATCACATCGTCTCGCAGCCCGACGGCGGCCTGCGCATCGGTGCGCTCGTGCGCAACAGCGACGCCGCCAATCACGCCGGCGTGCGCATGCACTATCCGCTGCTCGCGCAGGCGCTGCTGGCCGGCGCGTCGCCGCAGTTGCGCAACATGGCGACCGTCGGCGGCAATCTCATGCAACGCACGCGCTGCGGCTACTTCTACGACACCGCGTTCACCCAGTGCAACAAACGCGCACCGGGCAGCGGCTGTGCGGCACGCGAAGGCTTGAACCGCATGCACGCGATTCTCGGCGCGAGCGAACGATGCGTCGCGGTGAATCCGTCCGATATGAGCGTCGCGCTCGCAGCCCTCGATGCCGTCGTGCAGGTCAGTGGCCCGCGCGGCGCGCGTGCGATCCCCATCGCGCAGTTTCACCGGCTGCCCGGCGATCGCCCCGATCTCGACACCAACCTGCAACCGGGCGAGCTGATCACCTCGGTCGATCTGCCGCCGCCGCTGTTCGACGATCACACGCATTACCTGAAGGTGCGCGACCGCGCGAGCTATGCGTTCGCGCTCGTTTCGGTGGCCGCCGCGCTGCAGATGGACGGGCACACGGTGAAAACGGCGCACATCGCACTGGGCGGCGTCGCACCCCGGCCGTGGCGCGCGAGCATCGTCGAACAGAAGATCGCCGGCCAGGCGTTGAGCGCGGCGACACTGCGCGAGGCCGCGGCCGCTGAACTCGCGAATGCGCGTCCGCTCAGCGGCAACGCGTTCAAGGTCGGCCTCGCGCAGCGCGCGATCGTCCGCTCGGTGATGCTGGCCGCGGGCCAGACGGGAGAGTCAGCATGAGCAACCTCACAGGCCAGCCGATCGATCGTGTCGACGGCATGCTGAAAGTGACCGGCCGCGCGCAGTACGCGGCGGATTTCATGCAGCCGCGCCTCGCCCATGCGGTGCTCGTGACGAGCACCATTGCGTCCGGCAAGATCAACGCGATCGACACGCGCCGCGCGCAATCGATGCCCGGCGTGCTGCTGGTGATGACGTATCAGAATGCGATGCGCCTGCCCAACGGCGGGCGACCCGATGTGAAGCCGCCCGCGGTCCGGCATCTCACGCTGCTGCAGGACAACCTCGTGCGATACAGCAACGAGCCCGTGGCCGTGGTGGTGGCCGACACGCTGGAACACGCGGTCGATGCCGCGAATCACATCAGGATTGCTTACGAAACCACGGGTGCAACGCTCGATTTTCAGAATGCGATTGCGAGTGCCCACGAGCCGGCGTCGATGCTGGGCCGCCCGATGGATTCGCAGCGCGGCGACGTGGACGCGGGGTTGCGCCAGGGTTCCGTGCGGCTCGATGCGATCTACACGACGCCGATGCAATTCCATAACCCGATGGAGCCGCACGCGACGATGGCGCACTGGAACGGCCCCGACCTCACGCTCTACGACTCGACGCAAGCGGTCACGGGCTCGCATAACGCGGTCGCGGCCGTGCTTGGCATTCCCGCTGCCAATGTCCGCGTGCTCTCGCCGTTTCTCGGCGGCGGCTTTGGCTGCAAGGGTTCGTCGTGGTCGCATGTCACGTTGTGCGCGATGGCCTCGAAGCAGACGGGGCGCCCCGTTCGTCTCGCGCTCACGCGGCCGCAAATGTTCGGCCCCGTGGGCGGCCGGCCGCGCACGCAGCAGCACATCGAGATCGCGGCAATGCCGGACGGCACGTTGACCGGCATGCGTCACGACACGCTGTCGAACACCTCGACGTTCGAGGACTGGACCGAGATGTCCGGTCTCGCGACACGCATGCTGTACGCGGTGCCGAACCAGAGCACGAGCCATCGCGTGGTGCCGCTGAACGTCGGCACGCCGACGTTCATGCGCGCGCCCGGCGAGACGACGGGCACGTTCGCCCTCGAATCGGCGATGGACGAACTCGCGTGGCAACTGAAGATGGACCCGATCGCGCTGCGCCTGAAGAACTATGCCGAGGTGGAACCGCAGGACGGCAAGCCGTGGTCGTCGAAGTCGCTGCGCGAGTGCTACGAAACGGGTGCACAGCGTTTTGGCTGGGCACGCCGCACCGCCACGCCGCGCTCGATGCGCAACGGCAGCACGCTGATCGGGCTCGGCATGGCGACCGCCACCTATCCCGCGAACCGCAGCCAGGCATCGGCATTCGCACGCATCCTGCCGGACGGCAACGCGATCGTCGCGTCGGGCACTCAGGACCTCGGCACGGGCACCTACACGGTCATGACCCAAGTGGCTGCCGATGCACTCGGTTTTCCGCCCGAGCGGATCAAGTTCGAACTCGGCGATTCGACGCTGCCCGGCGCGCCCGGCTCGGGCGGTTCACAGTCGGCCGCGAGCGTCTCGCCAGCCGTGCAGGCCGCCTGCCAGCAGGCGCGCGACAAGCTGATCGCGCTCGCCATCGCCGATCACGCCTCGCCGCTCTACGGTTCGGCGGCGCAGAGCGTCACGGTGCAGGACGGCTGGGTCGTGAGTACCGCCGACGCATCGCGCCGCGACCCGGCCGCCGCGATTCTCGCGCGCGCGGGCGGCAAGCCGGTCGAAGCGACCGCGACGACGAAGCCCGGCAGCGAGCGCGAGCAATACGCGTTTCACTCGTTCGGCGCCGTGTTCGCCGAAGTTCACGTCGACGCGGATCTCGGCACGCTGCACGTCGCGCGCATCGTCGGCGTCTACGACGTGGGACGCCTGCTCAACGAAAAAACGGCGACCAGCCAGTTGATGGGCGGCATGGTCTGGGGCATCGGCACGGCGCTCGAAGAAGAAGGCCAACTCGATCCGCGCTTTGGCCGCGTGCTTAACGGCAACCTGGCCGAGTACCACGTGCCCGTGAATGCCGACATCGGCGAACTGGAAGTCCTGTTCGTTGGGCCGCCCGACACGCACTTTAATCCCGTCGGCGTGCGCGGCATCGGCGAAATCGGTATTACGGGCGTACCGGCGGCGATCGCCAATGCCGTCTATCACGCCACGGGCGTACGCGTGCGCGATCTGCCGATCACGCTCGACAAGGTGATGCCGGAGATGAACAAGACTGCATGACCTGCAGTGCAGTCCATGCAGTGCAGCCAATGCAATGCAGTTCGTGCACTGCATAAGCTGCACTGCACTCCCGCGCGACCGGCACTGACGATCGGGCGTGCATGACACTTGCTTCGCAGGCCGTAGCGCCGCACAATCGACGCGTCCCCTTTCCGAGCGGCTCCCCATGGCCTACGCATCATCTGCCACCGGCGTGCTGCTCGCCGCCGGCACCGGATCGCGTTTCGACCCCGAAGGTCTGCGCAACAAACTGCTGGCGCCGCTGTCCGACGGCGCGCGCCTCACCTGCGTCGCCGCCGAAGCGGCGCACCGGCTCCTGCTCGTGGTCCCGACGGTCGTCGCCGTCGTGCGCCCCGGAGCGGAAGCGCTTGCGCACGTGCTCAACGAAGCCGGCTGCGACGTGGTATTCGCCGCGAACGCGCCGCGCGGCATGGGGGCGAGTCTGGCGGCCGGCGTCGGCGCGACGCAGGACGCGGAAGGCTGGATCGTCGCACTCGCCGACATGCCGCGCATCGCCGCCGCGTCGATCGCGGCCGTGGCGCGGGCCATCGACGGTGGCGCCTCGCTCGCGGCGCCGTTCTATGAAGGACAGCGCGGACACCCGGTGGGTTTCGGCGTCGAGCACCGCGACGCGCTGCTCGCGCTCGACGGCGACGCCGGGGCGCGTGCGCTGCTGTCCATGCATGCGCTCACGCGTATCGACGTGGACGACTCGGGCATTCTGCGCGACGTCGATACACCGGCGGACCTCGACGGCCTCTAGCGCCCGCGCATAATCGATCGCTCCCACACGAAGCGCGCAAGATCGCCTACGCTATAGACGAAGGCAGGCCTGACTTCCCACACGGACCGCGCTCCGGCGCAGGAGGGACCCGCGATGATCTGCTCGCATACGAATCCGCTGCCCGAGCCGCTCGCCGACCCGACGCGCGATCCCGAACGCGACCCGCTCACGCCGCCGCCCGGCCATCACGGCGAAGAGCCCCAGCGCTCCGAGGGCCCGCCGAGCAAAGACCCCGTCTAGCCGCCCTCGCACGACCCGATCGCGCACGAATAAGGGTAAATACCGCATCACCCCACCATCGGTTCCCGCCGTTAACGCAAAGGTTTGCCATGCCCGCGTCACCCGCGTGCAGACAGACGCTTCATGCAATACAGCGAAGGGAAACCTATGAAAAACCTGACCCTCAACGGAAAGCTCCGTTCGATGATCGCGATCCTCTGGATCGGGCTGCTGCTGATCGTGGCGTTCGGCGCGTGGCAGAGCCGCGACAGCATGATCCGCGAGCGGCGCGCGCAGTTGCAGACGCTCACCGAAGAAGCGCTGAGCATCGCCAACCACTACTACACGCTCTCGCAGCAGAACCAGATGAGCGAGGCCGATGCTCAAAAGCGCGCGCTCGCGGTGATCCAGTCCCTGCGTTATGGCACCGACGGTTATCTAATCGTCTTCAATTCGCAGAACGTGGTGTTGATGCATCCGATCTTGCCAAAACTCGTCGGCAAAAGCCTCGGCAATCTCAAGGACGCGAACGGCGTGCATATGTTCGCGGAATTGTCGGCGGCGGCAAATCGTCCGGGCGGCGGCTTCGTCAACTACCTGTGGGCCAAGCCCGGCCACACCGCGCCGGTCGCCAAGACCGGCTACGGCGACCGCTTCGCGCCGTGGGACTGGTGTCTCTCGACGGGCATGTACATGGACGATCTGAGCGCCGAGTTCTACAAGGAACTCGCCGTCTGGCTCGGCGTGGCATTCGTGCTCGGCGGGCTGGCCTCGCTGGTCATGGTGCTCGTCGCGCGCAGCGTGCGCTCGAGCATCGGCGGCGAACTCGAAGTGGCCGTCGACACGGCGCGCCGCATCGCCGAGGGCGATCTCACCTCGCACGTGAACGTCCAGGGCGGCAATACGCGCAGCCTCATGCATGCGCTCTCGGCCATGCAAGCCTCGCTCGTGCAGACGATCGCGCGCGTGCGCGGCGGCGCGGAGAACATCAACGTCGGCGCCAATGAGATCGCCGCGGGCAATACCGACCTCTCGCAGCGCACCGAGGAACAGGCCGCCGCACTCGTCGAAACCGCGTCGAGCATGGACCAGATGACGACCAACGTGCGCCAGAACGCCGATAGCGCCCAGCACGCCTCGCAACTCGCGAGCGAGGCCGCCGACGTCGCCACGCGCGGCAGCTCGGTCGTCGACAACGTGGTGCGCACGATGAGCGAAATCACGGCCAGCTCGCGCCAGATCGGCGACATCATCGGCGTGATCGACGGCATCGCATTCCAGACCAACATCCTCGCGCTGAACGCCGCTGTCGAGGCCGCGCGCGCCGGCGAGCAGGGTCGCGGGTTCGCCGTGGTCGCCGCCGAAGTGCGCAGCCTCGCGCAGCGCTCGGCCACTGCCGCCAAGGAGATCAAGACGCTGATCGAGCAATCGACGAGCACCGTGGCCGAGGGCGCCGAACTCGTCACCGACGCGGGCTCGACGATGAGCGAAATCGTGCAGTCGGTGCGGCGCGTGTACGGCATCCTCGAAGAGATCAGCCATGCTTCGCGCGAACAGAGCGCGGGCATCGAGCAGGTCAATCGCGCGATCGGCGAGATGGATCAGGTGACGCAGCAAAATGCCGCGCTCGTCGAAGAAGCCGCTGCCGCCGCACACTCGCTCAAGGACCAGGTGAGCGTGCTGCGCGAAGCCATCGCGAGCTTCCAGTTGCCCTCGCACGCTTAACGACGCGCGGCACGCCGCGTGAAACTGCCCGCACGATCCGTGCGGGCAGTCATCCCCCTCCCGGCCGATTCGCGCCAATCAATCAGTTGTACTACCTTTAAAAAGGCTCGCAAAACAGCAACGCTCAGGGGCATTCCGACAGCGATCGTCTTATTTCATTTTAATTACATGTTAATTACAATGACATTCACATCGATCCTGCCCTCGTCCCATGCCCCAGCACAACCCGCCGCCGCGCGACCCGCACAGCGCCGCCACGCGTCACCCGATGCTCTCCCCTCGCCTGCCCGTGTGGCGCTCGAAACTCGTGGTGTTCCTCGCCTTCGCCGGGTTCGCGGCGCTCGCGGGCCGGGCGCTGTGGGTGCAGGTCATCAATCACGATTTCTATGTGCAGCAGGGGCAGAAGCGCTATCAGCGCACGCTCACGCTCGGTGCGATACGCGGCCCGATCGTCGATCGCAACGGCGCGCTGCTCGCCGTCAGTCTC
>Ga0131853_10008607_pt1 | contig 18612 bp, 12 predicted proteins | sample TergutLab28metaG_FD_92764 | JGI IMG/M metagenome (GOLD analysis project Ga0131853, IMG submission 92764) | Labiotermes labralis P1 segment gut microbial communities from Petit-Saut dam, French Guiana - Lab288 P1 (version 2) (version 2) | ecosystem: Host-associated > Arthropoda: Insects >...
AAAGACCATATTCATCTTGCAAAAAGCGAACTTCAATAAGCTTGATTTCAGAATCGGATTTAATAGTTTCCCTAACGGCATTGCTCAAAAGATTTTTAATTAATCCTGATATTTGAGTTTGGTTGATATCAACTTCCATCCAATCTTGAACTTCTGAGATTACGTTAATCGCAATATCATCCTTGCTGGCTGAGATCATGAAATTTGCCAACATTGTTTCTAAATATTCCCACTCTTTTGGCAAATCCAATAAAGAGATTGTAGCATTAAAATCCTCAATAATCAGTTCTTCAGATAATTCAGATGCGATATTTTTCAGATTTGTAATAGATGACAAAATATTTTCATCCACCGCTTCTTTATCATTCAATCCTGAGACAATGCGACTAGACATTGTTGCTAAAGTGGTTATATGTTCATTATATTTATGCGTAACCGCTCTCAAATTTAACCGCTCTTCATTAATTTTTTCTTTCACTAGCTGTAGTTCATGTTTCTCTTGTTCAACCATCAAGACTTTGTTTGCCAGTTTGGAACTTACTAGCTCAATATTTGCCATTTTTTCTTCTAATTCCTTTCGTTGGTGATATTTTTTGACTGAGTAGAGAACAAAGAAAATTGCAATAAAACCACTAGGAATAAGGATAGTTAATAATGTCATGGTGATAATTTGTGCTGTTTCATTAACAAGCATGCCTAATGTATGTACCAATCCATAAATAACCCAGATGATAATTGTTGATAGCCAGATAATGGTTCTAATTTCTTTTTCTGTGATTGCTTTTGTTAACTTTTCAGTTTTAATTTTCATATAAAGCAAGATAAACGTTATTATTTCAATGGGGAGAAGTATAAAAAATTGCACTGTCTCGAATTCAGCATACTGACTGATTAATAAATACATCACTGCTGTTACAATCGGTCCTACAATAACCCTTATTATTGGGAATAATAAAAAGGGTACTAGCAATCCTACAACTAAAACTTTCTTTTCTTTCACAAACAGAAATGCTAAGAGAATAATGAAACCTATCGCAGCACGAAAAGGCTCAATGATAACACTATGAGCTAACATCATATATAATGCGTATAAGCTCATTCCTACTATCTCTAATACACTAATTTTCTTTTTTTCAAACATTATAATCTTGTGATAAAGCAGAAATATGATGAAACCACTTGTTAAATGAAATAAAAAACGATACAAATTTCCCATGTCGAAATACTACCTCCACAGAATTATTGTATCATTATTTAAGTCATTTTGCAACCGTCCAAAACCTTAAACTAAATATATGCACTGCTTCCAAAGATGCCATTAATAATCCATTGCCACACCATTATCACCACGATTCAATCTATTTTTTCAGTATATGTTATTTGTTTCATTTTATCCAATTTTCCTTACAATAATTAGTATTAGGAATGCTCCAATCCCAATTAAAAATCAGAGATTGAAGTATTCATATTTTGAAGTTTATGAGGATAAGTCCAAGTTCTGCGGTACAATCGAGTATTCCAGTAATTAACCATTTTTAACATTTTACCTAAAATATACTCATCGTCTGGATGCACTCTAAAAATTTTTGTTTCTGATCATCTAAGGGGGAGGACAATGCGTACCAAGTATAGATTCTTTGCCTGATGATCTATCTATTTCAAAGCCAATAAATTCTAATATACTGCTATCTAATATCTCCAAAATTTCAAATACAAGTTTTTGATCTTCCTCATGGATTCTAAATACCATTGGGTTAAAACCTATCCGATAATCTGCAAATATAACTCCATCATATTCACGTTCACCCATTCTGATATAAGCTGTATGATTACCAAAAATTGAAATTACAATAGCCTTCGTTAAATCCGAATTAAAAATTTGAATATCAATGGCAGTATTGGGAATAGACTGTGCCACATAGAATCCACCAAAAAAACGCCCATTAAATACAATTGGATGTGCCCTCAAATCGTATGCACGAACTCGAAGGTCAAGTAACAAATCTTGTAAAATTTCTAATTTTTCATCTTCAACCTTGTATTCTGGAATAAACCAATACCAAGAATGTCGCCAGTCATGTCTTGTTGAATGAGTTTCATTAAACTCACCAAGAAATGGAACATTAATATGAATACTATGAATATCAAATTCTTCTGTAAAATTATTAGGCAAAACTTCTGATATATTTCGATAACGAAGCTGATATAAGCTGATAGTATAAACAACTCCGATAGATAATACTAGCAGTATAGCCAAAATCATTTTCTTTTTCATAATATTCTCCTCATCCTCGGCTGAAGCTGTCTCATTTAATAAGTAAAATCAGGAATGCCTCCGCTCTTAAAATATCAGAATACACAGCTTCGATCAATGCAGATAGTATGACTAAAAAACTAGATATCTTTTTCATACACTACTGTGGATTAACATTATAAGTGAAACTAAATTCCTGTCTAACTGATCTTACGCGTCTGGCTCCGCCTCCATCATAAACATTAAAGGCAATGCTCATTCCACCAGTCGTGTTACCACTAGTAGTACCACGTGGACCTACGCGAGTGTGCATAGTAAGGTAGTGCCCATTACTAGAATTTGTATTACGATATAGTGAGTATCGCTGCGCTAATCGATGACCTGCAGACGCAGTATATCCTGAACCCAATTGATTAAAATTATTACCTAAAGTAATTGTTTGACTTCTATTCTGTAAGTATGCATTCCTTAAGTTTTGAAGGATGCTCGCCGCTGTTGCATTGGTTGCATGCGACAGGACACGCCAAAATAATGTTCCTCCTACCTGCCCTGCTGAACCGCCAACCCTATTCATTCTTCCTTGTAATTGAATACTCTCAATCATACTACGTGCGCCAACAACTTGTTGAAATTGAATATCTCGATATCTAATTACACCAGTCCCATGTCTAGTACTTATTACATTTCCATTAACAACAGTATTAGAATGCTCTGCAACTCTAAATTCATTTTGCCAAGTAGATGTTCCTCTTCCGATATTCCTATGAAGACGCCGTACATAAGGAACCGATACAGAATTATGTGTCTCATTTCCCAAAACAAAGCGATATGTGAATGTGTTTGGAGCCCATAGTGTAAAAGAATTTAGTCCACGAGCTGAAGGAACTAGTACACCTAGCTCTATTAATAACTCATCTGTTGTTTCACTTTCTTCAAATACACCATTAGCTAAACCAAGAGCCCATAATAGGTCGTATGCCTCTTCCAATTGCTCAAAATTATTAGCATCTAAAATGGTGAGTGCTTCAGGTTTTTCCATCTCAAACAAATGTATCTGACCTAGCTCATCCATTATATACACCTTGATGTGTGGCAACTCTGGAAGATTATAATAATGTGAAGACTGCAGAAGTAAGTTTGAAATTTCTGATGGTGGATTAATTTCAAAGAGAAGAATTTCATACCCATCAACTAAATCAGGAATTTCAATTACAAATACGTTTTCACCGCGATTGCCATTAAAAATTGTCCCTTCAATTGATAATACTGTACTTCCATCACCAACTAATCGAACCTCGCGAATCTGATCATTTCCTTGTGTGTTAACAAAAATTTCATAATTTCCTACTATAAAAGTTCCTGAACCATTGTTATCAATTCTAAAAGTTTCTGATAATTCATTAGTCCATCCACCCTCAAAATGCTCAACAACAGTAATCGTTAAATCATTTTGATTCCCATTGAGTTGAGTTACATATGCTGAATATTCAACATAAGCTATTGTAGCAAATAAACTCACTGGTGACAAGACTAAATCCAAGCTAATATTGCTACCATCTATAACAATATTATGCATAGTCAACTCTGTTGATGCTAAATTAAACGGCATAAAACGTGATTTTGGTTCTCCACTAAAAGCATTGTTAAACTCTTCTGGGTTCATTACTAGCCCCCGTGTCTTTACTTCATAATCTTCAAGATCAATTTCGATATTTGGTATTTCATCAAACGTAGCTTGAGCAACATATGGTAGTAATGCACCAAACAACATAACACTAACTAAAACTGAGAGCATAAACTTTTGAATTTCTTTCTTTCCAATCATTTCTAAAACCTCCGTTTTTTATTTTTTAACTTCTTTAAGCACTTCGTTCCGCTCACTTTAATCCAATCTACTCATCTTAGTAGCGAGCATACTAGCAAATAGGGTGCGATGTTCTTTACGCACCTATTATAATACCATACAAAGTTTAGCACGAAAAAAATCGCTAAAATATGTCAAAATACGATGAAAGTAAAAATTCACAACGCAAAATATGTCGAATTCACAAATAAAAATAAGCCATTTCACTTGCATTTCACCCCCCCTTGTGCTACAATAAACCCATTATGACATAAATCCAATTTGAAAGGGGTTATATAAGAAAATGGAAAAATTAAAATACGATGTCATCATTCTAGAAGATGATTTAGAGCATATTGAACAACTTAAGCAATCCGCTCGTAAATATCCGTTTTTTAACATCATCTTCATCACTGACAAAACATCCGAAGCATACAAAATAATCGTTAGCAAACGTCCTGATTTCCTTATCGTCGACCTTCACGTTACAGAAGGCGATGGTGATTTACTCATCGAACAAATCCGAAGGGAATTCAAGCATGCAGATTACTATCCCTTTATCACTGCAGTCTCTTCTAGACTATTAGAGCCTATAACAAAGAGGATTTTATCTAATCTTGTGAATGATATGCAAACAAAAAATAGCTTCTATAACTCTGATAAAGTATTTACTGCTTTCCTTTCTAAAAAATCAAGAGAAATCCAGTCACAACATCTTTATCCAAACATCTATACTAAAACACCAACGAAGGAACTTATTCGCGGCGAATTAGAAAAATATACACTTTCAAAAGCAAGCAAAAAACGGCTAATCATTGTTTTAGAAATATTTAACTGTGCTATGGAACAACCTATCAAGTTAAATTCTCTTGAAAAAACATGCAGAAATATTGCTAGCATTCATCACACTAGCCAAAACACCATTAAAGGTCACTTTTCAGATTTTGTGACTGATATTTTCAAAGATACGGATGAAGCTACCTTACAAAACATCTTTGAAGATTATAATAATGAAGTTCCTTCTCCAAGTCACTTTTTTAATGAATTTCTTTATAAAATTAGAGAATATGCAGAAATGTAAAGTTGGTCAGCACTTGTTGATCATTTTTTTATCTCATGCTAGGGCGTGTTAACACTATTTACAAAAGAAAAATTAGGAATCCCCCAACTCTGATTAAAAATCAGAAATTGAAACATTCCTATTTCGTATGCTTGCGTAATTCCTTAAGAAGCTTGTTGCTATTTAATCTATTCGTGTAATCGAAATTAGTATAGCACTTTTAACTTATTTTGTACAGATACCATTTTTAATTCACCATGATTTCAAACCCGATCATACACAAGAAAAAAAGCAACATAACAAGCAATATTTTGTAATCTTTACTTGTCATCCTCATCATCCGATAGCTTGTTCGTTTACCGCCTATTTTAAAATTTCGCGCCTCCATGGCCAAAGCTAAATCCTCGGCTCGCTTAAATGAGGAAAGAATCAAAGGAATCAACACTGGAATGATACTCCTCACTTTTCCCATCAGCCCTTCTGCCTCAAAGCTCACCCCTCGCGCCTTTTGAGAATTCATAATGCGCTGGTTTTCCTCCATAATCGTTGGAATAAATCGAAGGGCCAAATTAATCATCAGCGCACCCTCTGCCACTGGGAATCGTAACTTTTGCAAAGGAGACAACAGAAATTCAAAAGCACTAGTCAGTTCAAAAGGTGTGGTAGTCAAAGTCAAAATGGTTGTGACGAAAATCATTAAAGTGACCCGGATAATTAAAATAATCCCTGCCATCAACCCTTCTCTTGTGGCGTAAAGCCATGACCAACCAAAAAGAACTTGCTCGCCTGGTGTCATGAAGACACTAAAGAATAAAGTAAAGATCAAAATATAACGTAACGATGAAAGTGTCCGAAGAAGCCTAAGTGGCAATTTTGCAGTTAAAATTAAGGTAGCTAAAAAACAGGCAAGCAAACCATATGCCCAAAAGGAAGACGTGAAAAAGAGTAAAATAGTGACCATGGTTGTGGCGACTACTTTTACTCTTGCATCTAATATATGAAGATAGGTGGCAACTGGATAGTAAGTGCCTATATTCAGTTGTTTCATGACACTTATCCTCCAGCTTTTATCTGTTTATTGTAGGCAATTCTATCGTAAACATTAGACTCGTATAATGACTCTAGCGTTTGCGCATAAATCCAGCTTTCTCTAGCGCGACAACCACCAAAGGAATCAGAACCAATTGTAAAATAATACCAGGAATTGATGTTGCAACAACACCACTCCACCATGCTGCGAAACTGTAGGTTCTACCATCGACTAAGCTAAGTCCAACTAAGAGGATAAACATTGCAACACCATAAACAATCCGCCCAACAATCATGGCTGAAATAAGCGCAGTATAGACATTAACAATACTTTGCTTCACTTTGCTATAAATCAATCCCGCTACAAAGCCATAAGTGGCTAATTCAAAAGCCATCGCTGTTGCTGTTGGCATAAGTGGTGGCATCCCTTGCCCAATTGTTACTGACCGTAAAAATGGCGTAACAAAACCGACTACTAATCCATATTTAGGACCGATCACAAACCCTGCTAATAATGCTGGAATGTGCATCAGTAAAAATCTGCTTGCAACAGGTGGCCCAACCAATGTGGGTAAGACAACACCTAAAGCAATTAACATGGCTGCTAGTGTTAAGTTTCTAATTTGATTACTTTGTGATTTGCTCATTTTTCATCATCCTTTTTTTGTAAAATATGCCAAGGGCAGTTAACAGAGACTCCCTTTGGTCATAAGTATACCACTCACAAGTCGATTTGTCATGCTTTTTATGTTTTTATTTGCACAAAATGATCGAAACATCGTTGACATTGGTACCAGTTGGGCCTGTCATAATCAAACCATCTACAGCCCTCAAACCATGATAAGCATCATTGTTCGCTAAAATTTGAACAATATCATGACCTGTTTCCTTTAACTTTGAAACAGTTTGTCCATCAACAATGCCACCTGCAGCATCTGTTGGACCATCTGTTCCATCTGAACCTAGGGAGAAGATGGTGATGTCTTCTAATCCAGCAATTCCTGTTGCAGCAGACAATGCTAATTCTTGGTTGCGACCACCAAGGCCATCCCCTTTTAAATTGACTACTGTTTCCCCACCTGCAATAATGGCACATGGTCTGGTAAAATGACTCATGCCTGCCATGGTACAGGCGGCAATTGAGGATAAAAATCGACCTGCTTCTGATGCTTCACAGTTTAACGTAGTCATTAAAACATAAGGTTTAAACCCTAAGGCTTGTGCTGCTTTTGATGCAGAGTCACATAAAGAGCGAACTGAACCGGTCACGACTGCCTTCACGTTATCAAGCTCTTTTGGCGTTTCTTGGGTGAGATATTCTTTTTGCTTTTCTGTTAATATAAGACCATACTTTGCCACCACTGCCATGGCGTCATCACCAGTGGATTGATCCGGAGCTGCCGGACCAGAGGCAATGGTATCAAGCCTATCACCTAGCACATCAGATAAAACGACTGCAAAGACCTTGGCTGGCAAGCATTGACCTGCAAAGCGTCCTGCTTTAACCTTAGACAGTCGCTTTCTGATCATATTTATTTCAACAATGTCCGCACCACTTGCTAACATGTCATTGTTAAGTTTCGCTAGCTCTTCAAGGGCAATCCCGTCTTGAGGTGCTTCAAACAAAGCTGACCCACCGCCTGAAACAAGGAATAAAACTTCATCATTTATTGTTAGCTGACTGACTAATTCTAAAGCTTTCTCAGTGGCAATCACTGTATTTTCATCTGGAGTTGGATGTCCTGCTTCAAAAATATCCAAATGCGGGATATCACCCATTGAGTGATCATATTTCGTAATCACAACCCCTTTTTCTATTCTGTCGCCTAAATAATCAGTTGCTGCTTTTGCCATGGTCCAGGCTGCTTTTCCAATGGCGATTAAATAAATTTTCTTTCCATCAAAGTCATGATTTTTCAAAGCATTGATCACTGATTCCTCTGGCATATTTTCGGCGATAATCCTTTTTATCATTGTTTGTGCTGATTCTTTAATTGTACTCAAAGACTTGTACCTCCATTATTTTATACGACCATAACACCAACACCGTCTGGAATGGCAACGATGCTTGCATGTTTATTTCCTAAAATCTCTTCTGCTTTGATAAGTGCCTCTTCTAGATTGGCAGCTGGGATCATATGCAAATCTTTTACCATCTCAGCTGGTGCTTCAGAGACATAAATGACGGTTGCACGCTTTAAAACTCGAGCAAAAATCTGCGATTGCCACTGATCTTGTGGTGTTTTTTCCTTTGGCGTACTTAAGAAGCGGTTCATTAACACATCTACATCTCGCTCTTGGGCAAACATTTTATGGAATTCATCACCACCATGGCCATCATTGGAGCGAGCCATCATAATAATAACGCCCCCCTCTTTGACTGTTGCTTCTGCAGCTGTCATTCCTTTAACTGCTTGGTAAATATTTTGATCAAGTGGATAACCACCATTGGTTGAAATAGCAATGTCTGCATTCACACTCCTCACCTGACACTTACTTGCTAAAAATTCTCGTCCTATTTTGTGTGCCAGATCCAAATCACCACTCACACAGAAAATGGCATCTTTTTCTGAATTAATGACCACATTACAAATGAAATTCATATTGACTGTGCGCGCCGCATAAAGCATATCTTGATGAATTGGGTTTCCTTCTAACACACCTGTTCTTGACTTAGGATGATTGATAAATTCCGCATTATGATTATACATGACTGTCTCACGTTTCGCAACCCCTGGCATTAAAGACTTTCTTCCGCCGGAAAATCCAGCAAAGAAATGTGGTTCTATGAAGCCAACCCCAATTAATAGATCAGCATCTACGGCTAATTTATTAATATGTAACTCACCACCTGATGGCAATTTCCCCATATAAACCAGCTCAGACTTATCGGCATCATGTACAATGATCTTCTCAGCATTTACAATGTCTTCACCGAATTTAGAAATAAGCTCTTCATGGGTGGTTGCACGGTGGGTACCGGTTGAAATTAAAATGGTAACCTCAGCATCAGGATTTCCTGTGCGAATTTCCGCAAGGATTTGCGGAATAATGATCTTACTTGGAACTGGACGGGTATGATCACTATCAATGATCACCACATTTTGTTTCCCCTCTGACATCATTGCTAGGGTTGGTGTGCCAATTGGATTTTCTAATGATTTTTTAACAATATTCCAAGGTGTATCCTCTGCCTTGTAATGGTGCATTTCTGAGACCAATTCTCCTAAAAAACGATCCCCCTCAAAGGTATGTTCAATATATCCTTCTCCATATGCAAATTTAACTGTTGTCATATCTTCACTCCTATTATATATCGTATGACAGGTGGTTTTTAGGCCACCTGCATTGTTTCATTTATGTTTTTAATTTAAGAAGCTGCGACTGCTTCATGATGGTCACTATCGACTTCACCATACTTCGCTTTCATTCGCTTATTCAACCAGTCAACATACAATGGACAGAAAATCGCTGTAATGATAATGGATGTTGCGATTTGAACCGTTGCAGAGGCTTCATATGGCAGTAAAGATGGGTCTGCCAATACCAACGCTGCTGGGGTTAAAGCGGCATTTCCAGCCGTTGTTCCAATTGCTGCACCTGCTGCTTTGAACTTTCCGAAGATTCTTGATAACCCAAAACCAAGTGAACCGATGATAAATACCGTCATAAAACCTAGCAAGACACCTGACGGTCCCGCTTCTAAAACATTTCTAAAGTTCAACCCTGCGCCTAATGGGAAGGCGAAAAATGGAATCAGGACGACCGTCCCATGCTTTAAGAATTTACGCATATCCTCATCTAAGTTCCCCAAGATAAATCCAACAAAAATCGGCACCAATACAGCAACAAGCTGCATAAACGGAATATCTGCAAACCCTGCAAGTCCTAAACCTAACATGGTAAAGAATGGACCATCAGTTAAAGAAAGAATCGAAATGGCACCTGTATCTGTTGCATCACCATATTTCCCTGACAATGCCACAAATAAACCACCATTAGAGTTCGTCATTGCCCCAACAATGGCAAGTGGTGTTAACCCCCAGAAACCAGCAGGTCCAAAAATCGTTCCAACCACCCAACCGATCATCGTTCCAACAAACACTTTAGAAATGGTATAAACCAAGCCTTTATAAACCGGAACACCAGCTTGCTTAATATTAATTTGGGCACCATGGCATAAAACAAAGAATGCAATTAACGGTAAAGCACCATTTCTAAAAAGTGCTGTAGTAAATCCACCAATATTTAATGCCTCAGGCGCAAACGTATTAAGAGTTACCCCTAAAAGAAGTGGAATAATCATCAATCCACCTGGTATTTTTTGCAATGTTTTTAAAATAGGTACTTGCATATTTCATTTCTCCTTTTGGACCTATCGATCCTATTTTTAATAATTAATAGACTTCACCCATAACTCATAACTCAGCTCCCCCCTTTACGGTAGTGATTGAAAACTATTTGGAAAAAAAGACTTCCAAATAGTTTTCAATCACTACCCCAGCAAGGCGAAAGCCGCGGTAGCTTAAGAGCAAAATACTAAGCAATACAATATATATTTTAAAGCGAGATTCCTAACTGATCACCGAAAGGGTTACGTTACAGGAGAGGTCTAATTACTTTCAATTCGCTGATAAGCCAAACAAACAGCATATTCCACAGCATTATCCAAACTCATTTCACTTGCCTGATTAGTCCCAACCTGATCATAAGCCGTACCATGATCAACAGAGGTTCTAATAATAGGAAGCCCCAATGTAACATTAACCCCCTCTATTGCATCCCACACCCCAGCTTCACGGTCATAAACAAAACCAATTAACTTTAACGGAATATGCCCCTGATCATGATACATGGCCACCACAATATCATACCAGCCACCTTTCGCTTTAGAAAAAATAGTATCCGCTGGCACAGGCCCCTCTACATTCATGCCTTCACCTCGGGCCAGCGCAATAGCAGGAATAATTTCTTCAATTTCTTCATAACCAAACAAACCACCCTCACCACAATGGGGATTTAGCCCTGCAACACCAATCCGCGGCTGTTTAATCCCTAAATCAAGGCAAGCTTTATGGGCAATTTTAATGACTTCTAAAACCCGATCCTTCTTAACCCGGTCACACGCCTCCCGTAAAGAAACATGGGTTGAAACATGGACCACTCTAAAATCATGGTGTGCCAACATCATGGTATATTTAGGTGTACCAGTCAAGTCCGCATAGATTTCTGTATGCCCTGCATAATGATGCCCCGCCATATTAATCGCACCTTTACTAATGGGATTGGTCACTGTTGCATCAATCACACCTGCCATGGCTAATTCAATTGCTTTTTTAACATAAGCAAAAGCTGCCCTCCCCCCCATTGCTGAATCTTGCCCTACCTCAAGCACATCAATATCAACCAGCCCCATGTCAATCACATCGATGGTTCCTAATTGATAAACACCTTCGCTAACAGTTGTTATCGGGTTAATCACAACATCTAGACCAAGATGTCTTTTCGCCTGCTCTAGAGAAGAAACGTCACCGATGACAACTGGATAACACCATTCGAAAACCTCTGCTTTCATCAATGTCTTCAACGTTATTTCAGGGCCAATTCCTGCTGGATCACCCATTGTAATGCCAATTTTTACTTTTTTAACCAAATGAATCACCTACTTTCAAACATGATTCCTCACGCTTTAATATTCAATTTCTTAGCAATTTCAACCAAAAGATCCTCAGAGCCAAATCCACCAGATTTTGAAATAATTTGATGTGACTGACCTTTGTAACTTAACTGTGACAAAACACTACCTGGTGAGATTTCAGTGATCATATCCAATTCATAATGGTCAATTTGTCTCATAAATCCTAACAATGTATCTCCACCTGTCACAAGAAATGTCGCATTTAACCCTTGCGCTATCATTTCTTTCAACAAACGTCCTATGGATGCAGCAATACAAGCCCCTACTTGCGTAGCTGTTAAGCCATGTTGTTTCCCATATTCAAGAGTAGCATCACTTGGCTCTTGATCAAAACTGCTGATGAGTCCTTTGGAATCACTGTTTAATAAAGCTACAATTTCCCTAACGCGCTTCTGCCCGTGGGCAGTTCCCCAAAATGTCGCTTCCATTTTTTCTTCTAGACTAAGGGCAATATGCATAAACCCTTCTTGTTCAGCATAAAGGACTTGCCCCGTTGTAATGGGGTTAACACTCCCACAAATCACAACAAATCGCTCTGGTTGCTGATACTTACGCTTTCGATTCCCTTCAAGTTCTAACACCTCTGGCAAGACTGCGCCAATTCCAGAACAACCAGCCATAATCGCAAGCAAATTCTTTTCCTGCAATTTCTTGGCCGTTGCTAATAAATCAGCGTCTGTTTCAGAATCAAAAATCCAAATGCCCTCTTGATTGATTTGGATACATTCACCAGATGCAACATGAGTTCTTACTGCACTTTGCTCCTTAATAATATCAGAAACAGCACCATGCTTGACTGGCGTGAACGGATCTTTTGCAAAGACACTCTCACTAACAGGTATTCCCTCTATTAAATGGATGCCGTTAACTGTCGTTCTCGCCATACTTGGAAGCGCAGGAATAAAGGACAAAATTGATCTCCCTGTTGCATCATATAATGCCGTTAATTCGCTCCCTATATTTCCTCTTAAAGCGGAATCTGTTTTCTTCAAAATATAGGGGATTCCAAATTGGTGAGCCTCTTTAGAAATTTGATAAACAACTTCATAAGCAACCTCTGGTCGTTGATGCCTAGTTTGTAAATCAACAACTAAAACGACTATTTCGGAAGATATCTTGGTAAAGTCAACACTTCTTGCCGCAATCACTTGTGTGGAAATACCATTATCTGCAAATTTAACACCAGTATCAAGGGCACCAGTAAAATCATCCGCTAAAACCAATAATTTCAGCATAAGCAAAACTCCTTTTGAAAAATCAAATTGTACAGTGCTTTCATGTGAAAATTATACATTAATTGACACAACAATAAAATGTTTTCTGAACCAAAATTATAGGGTTTCTAAACCTAGATTTTTCGTTATAGAGAACATTTTTCGACAAATTGAAAAATAATTGACATTTAAACTTGATTAACTTCCAAAGGTCATGTAGAATAAAAATAGCGAAGGAGATGTCTCATATGAAAATTTCATCCAGCTTAGCTCAAAAAATTGTTGACGATTTACGTCTAGTTTTAAATCATAAAGTTAATTTTATGGATATGAATGCTTTAATCATCGCCAGTTCAGATGCTAATCGCATTAATACATTTCATGGCGGTGCTGCTTTGGTCTTAAAGCGAAAAACACCTTTGTTTGTTAAATATGATGGTCAATATGAAGGTGCCCGAAAAGGAATCAATATGCCCATCTACTTTGAAAATCAAGTGATTGGTGTCATCGGTGTTAGTGGTGATTCAGAAGTTGAAAAATATACAGAAATTGTTAAAACGATGACCGAGATGCTTGTCAAAGAAGCTTATTTAAACGTCATGTCGTTCCAAAAGCGCGAAAAACATCGGCTGATCATTGAAACCTTATTACTCAATACAGGAAATCTAACCTATGACACGCTATTTGGCATTGATTTTGCTGATGATTACCATGTTGCCGTAGGTAGCCCTTTAAACTCAGACTATGATTTAAGTTATCTCCATCAGTTACTTGAATCTGTTTTCTCCAACCATCCAAAAATCTTCTTTACCATCAGCTATTCACTTATTATCATTCTAGCACCAAAAGTAAATTTAAAGGAATTGTTAAACCAGGTTCAAAACAAAGCCAAAGCGCGCTATGATATGAATCTTAATTTTGGAATTGGACTAACAAGTGCAGAAAAGGTTGAGATGAAAAAGTCTTTTGAAACTGCGAAACAGGCACTAAATTGGGCAATTTCACTCAAATATGAACAACAAATCGTTTGCTTTAAAGAGTTAGATTTGGGTATGATCGTTGCTACTATCTCTGAGGATGTGAAAATATTATTCCAAGAGAAAATTTTTCACGACTTTAACGAGAAGGATTTACAACAGTTTAGCAAGGTCATGAAATCTTTTGCCAAACATAACGGCAGCATAACGGCTTGTGCAGATGAGCTTTTTATCCATAAAAACACCTTGCAGTACCAGTTAAACAAAATAAAAAAATTAACAGGCTATGACCCACGAAACTATCAAGATTTCGCTGTGTTATATATGGCTTCATTATTACACGAAAATTAGGAGTGACCCAACATGAAAGAATTTATTTTACAACATTACAACGATTATCCAAAATCAGAAATACAAGATTTCTTTAAATTTCTTCACCAAAGCGAATTCGGACCTGGGCATCTTATTGCTGACAAGTCGGAAAATTTTAAACGTCTCCAATCAGAATTTGAAAATTTAGACAAAGCTGTAAAAGAGCCTGTGATTGATATTTTACAACCTCATTTATGTCGCCTGCATTTACAAGTCTTGAATCAAACTACACTAGCAATGACAACCTTACAACGCTTTTTCGAAATTTCTGCGATGCATTTGCAAGGTGATGTGGAAATTTACTTCAAAAAAATCGACCTTTTGAAAAAGATGTGTGCTAATGGAGATTTGCCTTTTGCTATCAGCGAAGTTGATATTTTTAAAACCAGAATTGAATTAACCCCAACAAAGCCATTTCGCCACAGTAATGCTTATCGCGAAACTTATGCACCTGCTTATCGCGTGGTTGACAAAAAGTTTTTTGATTTTTTAGATTTATTTGCTGCCATTGATGGGCTAATGGCTACTGCGATCGACGGGGATTGTGCAAACGCACAAAATGCTACCGAAGATCACTTTAAACCGATAGTAGTTGCGATCGACGGGGATTGTGCGTCGGGGAAAACGACCTTGTCAGGGTTACTTACGAAAGTTTATGACTGTAACATTATTCATATCGACCACTTCTTCCTACGCCCAGAGCAGCGAACGGAAGAGCGTCTTGCAATGCCAGGTGGAAATATCGATCACGAGCGATTTAGTGCTGAGGTGTTAGATAAATTGAAAAATGATGCACCATTCTCTTATCGACCATTTAATTGCATGACCCAAGATTTTGATGCCCCGATCCCACTTTCACCTCAAAAATTAACCATTGTGGAAGGATCTTATTCGCAACATCCTGAGCTTGTTCATCATTATGACTTAAAGGTATTTTTGACAGTTCCGGAGGATGTGCAGCTTGAGCGGATTTTAAAGCGTAATGGTGAAGTGATGTATGAAAAGTTTAAAAATTTGTGGATTCCGATGGAGAAGAAGTATGCTGAGACTTTTGATATTCAAGGGAACAGTGATTTGGTGTTTGATTATTTAAGTTCCGAGTAAATTTTAGGCGATTAGTGAAATGTGGATAAACTTAATAGTTCAAACTGCCCAAAACGAGGTGATTTCATCCACAAATGGCCATTTTCGCAAAATGTGGATGATTTGATAGCTGAAAACTGTCTAGGATGGGACAATTTCATCCACAAACGTCGATTTTTGCGAAATGTGGATGATTTGCAAGCTGAAAACTGTCTAGGATAGGAGAATTTCATCCACAAATGGCCATTTTTGCAAAATGTGGATGATTCAAGCAGGCAAGGAGCGTTTTGCTTTTTACGACAAAAATAGCCCATAAAAACTGGGTTTAACTGCCTAAGTAAATTTTTACATAAGGAGGATTTTAAAATGAAGAAATCGGTTGTAAAAAACGTTGCAATAGAAGTATTAACTACTGCCCTCGAAGAACTTGCATGTAAATTCCTTGAAACACAAGGCATTCCGCCAGAATATGCAAAAACTATGACTAAAATTCCTAGTGCTACTTTTAAAGGTTTAGCAAAAGGTTTGACACAGGAGCAACCCATACCAGTACGTCAACAATTGGTTATGGCACTACAGAAATCAATGTCTAATGCTTTGACCATTTCACAAGCGGAGATGTTTGATGAAGCAAAAACGGCATTATTAGAAGTATTTACAAACGAAAATGCCATTTCTTACATGCAAATAGGTTCTGATTTAGAAGAAACAGAGATTTTCATTCGAACAATTCTTGAAAAGTTCGATCATTGCGATTTAGAAACTTTACCTATCGAAGATATTGCATCAAGTGTACACGCATTGCTTGAGCAAGAAATTATTGATAAGCCAGAACTGGCTAATTTGGAAACTTATCTCACAGTGAAAAAACTTTCTGAAGATGTGAAAGAAAATCTTGAAATTAGTTCAGCAACCCATCAAAATACAGAGAAAATTATTCAAATTCTAGAAAGTCCTGAACGAAATCACAGTAAATCGGAGAATCTTATAAGAAATCTTTCCCACAGAAATCTTTATTTTTCAGGACGCTGTGAAATATTAAAAGAAATTGCTATTGCATTTGAGCAATCTAATCTAGTAAAACTCATGGGTGAAGGTGGCATCGGAAAATCACAGATTGCATATGAGTATGCGCATCGTCATAAGGATAAATATGATCATATTTGGATTATCAACGCGGAATCTACCACCAACTTGGAAGAAAGTTATCGTGAGTTTGCTAAACGCCTTGGTCTTTTATATAATGTAAAGAATGAGGAATTTGATTTTTCATATGTTCTCGATAAGTTACAAGATTGGTTTAACAAAAATGAACGTTTTCTCCTCATCTTTGATAATACTGAGGGGATAAGCGAAAAAGTAGATTTAACATATTATCTGCCACATGATGGACATGCTTTGATTACTACAACCGACACCTTTCAAAACATAAACGGTACTATAGACATTAAGATTAGGGCTTTTCTAGAATTAGAAGCTGTCACTTTCTTGAAAAAACGTCTTAAAAACAATAAAAATGAAACAAATGAGAGCGATGCAAAACAGTTGTCAAGAACACTAGAATTTCTTCCTCTTGCTCTTGAACAAGCTGCTGCTTATATTTGCGAAAATTCATCAGAAAATATCCGCTCTTACATTGAGCTATTTACAGAATATAAATTAGAATTGTTAAATCGGTCAATTCCGATCACAGGATACAAAAAGACAATTCTAAAAACATGTGAAATTTCAATCGAAAGGATCAATTCTGAAGGTGCGAAACAATTTTTTAACATCTGTTCTTATTTTTCATCAAGCCCTATTCCATTGCAAATGTTCATTGAAGGTTGTGAACAACTTCCAAATCCATTGTGCAATATATTAAAACATAAATTGAATTATCTCGAACTCATTCGAGAATTAAGGCGATACTCATTGATTTCTGATCTAAGTGAGAACAATGATATTCTTTTTTCCATACATCGCTTAATGCGGGAAGTTATGCAGTACAAGCTCGAGTTAGCTGAGGATAGGCAATGGCTATACTATGCACTTGATGTTGCTCATAATATTTTTAACTTTGACTATGGAAACAAAGAATCACGAGATGAATTTAATCTAATCCTTCCTCATGCAATTGAAATAACAAAGCATCTTGAAAAGAAAAATAATTCTAATGAGGATGAAATTATACAACTGAAAATCGTAATTATATACTGCACAGTTGGATATGGTCTTAATGACTTCGGACGCTATAGCGAAGCACTTGAATGGCACAACAAAGCTTTAAAAATTCGTGAAGAAGGGCTTGGTAAAGAACATCCTGATACAGCTGCTACTTACAATAATATTGCTGGAGTTTATGCGAATCAAGGCGATTACCCTAAAGCTCTTGAATGGTACAACAAAGCTCTAAAAATCAGGGAAGAAAGGCTTGGTAAAGATCATCCTGATACAGCTACTACTTACAATAATATTGCTAGCGTTTATGAGAATCAAGGCGATTACCCTAAAGCTCTTGAATGGTGCAATAAAGCTTTAAAAATCAGGGAAGAAAGGCTTGGTAAAGAACATCCTGATACAGCTAATACTTACAACAATATTGCTAGCGTTTATGAGAATCAAGGCGATTACCCTAAAGCTCTTGAATGGTACAATAAAGCTTTAAAAATCTGTGAAGAAGGGCTTGGTAAAGAACATCCTGATACAGCTGCTACTTACAATAATATTGCTGGAGTTTATGCGAATCAAGGCGATTATCCTAAAGCTCTTGAATGGTACAACAAAGCTTTAAAAATCAAGAAAGAAAGGCTTGGTAAAGAACATCCTGATACAGCTGCTACTTACAATAATATTGCTGGAGTTTATTTTCATCAAGGCGATTACCCTAAAGCTCTTGAATGGTGTAATAAAGCTTTAAAAATCAGGGAAGAAAGGCTTGGTAAAGAACATCCTTCTACTGCTACTACTTACAACAGTATTGCTGTAGTTTATGCGAATCAAGGTGATTATCCTAAAGCTCTTGAATGGTACAATAAAGCTTTAAAAATCAGGGAAGAAGGGCTTGGTAAAGAACATCCTTCTACTGCTACTATTTACAATA
>Ga0131853_10008608_pt1 | contig 18612 bp, 9 predicted proteins | sample TergutLab28metaG_FD_92764 | JGI IMG/M metagenome (GOLD analysis project Ga0131853, IMG submission 92764) | Labiotermes labralis P1 segment gut microbial communities from Petit-Saut dam, French Guiana - Lab288 P1 (version 2) (version 2) | ecosystem: Host-associated > Arthropoda: Insects >...
AGTTGCCATCGGTCGATACTCTTTCTCGCTTTGTAGGTTTTTAAAATCAAAGATGTTTTGATAAGCGACCAACGCAGACACGGTAACGACCCGTGGATTATTAGACTTCTTTAAATGAGGAAGAAGACCTCTCGTTAGGGCGAAATGACCTAGGTGGTTGACGCCCATGTGCATTTCAAAGCCATCTTCTGTTAACGTTCGCTCTGGTAGGTTCATCACACCAGCATTATTGATCAAGATGTCTAGTTTAGGGTGGTTCCAATGATTGATGAAGGACTGAATCGAAGCAAGATTTGCTAAATCGAAGATAGCTATACTGAGGCTAGCATTTGGGTGAATCTCTTTAATTCGATGAATAGCTTCCTCGCCACTTTCTAGGTTTCGGCATGCAAGAATCACCTCTGCGCCTTTTTCTGCTAGGACACGGGCTGTTTCAAAGCCGATCCCACTATTGGCACCTGTAATTAAAACGTTTTTTCCTGTTAAATTTGGCACCTCGTTTACTGTAAATTTACTCATGATTTTTATCCTCCAATTCACGTAAGTTTTCAATGTTGTTGATGAGTTGTACCAGCGTCTGCCACTGACCGCCTAATTTCAAGTAGTAGAAATTTTTCGTACCAACGCGTCTGCGACCGATCACTTCGGCATCTAAAAGAATTTTCAAATGATGGGATACAGCAGGACGTGATAAATGCGTTTTTTCTTTGATATCACCAACTCGCATACCACCACATTCGGGATCGATCAAGGTTGTGATAATGGCTTGTCTTGTTTCGTTACCAATGGCAACAAAGATTTTTTTTGAATTGGAAAATTGTTCGGTTAGTTGTTCGATGTCCATGACGTGTACGTCCTTCCGCTTAATGGTTCTAATCTTTAAACCATCATAGAACGCTCGCTAGAAAAAGTCAACCTAAAAAAGCGTTGGGAAAGAAAATCAAGACCATTGATGATCTTTCTAATGTGGTTTTCATTTTTTCTTGGCGAAATGTTCTGACAAGTGCTATAATCTACTCATCAGAGGAGTGATTGATGTGCGAAGTAAACATGAGAACATTGAATTAATTAAAAAGTTGTCCGACGCCAATGGGATTTCTGGGTTTGAAGACGAAGTGGTTGAGATTTGTAGGGAAGAATTGAAAGATCACTGTGAATTTGAAGAGGATACGTTACGAAACCTTTGCTTTACATCGAAAAACAACACGGGTGACCGCCCAAAGGTCTGGCTAGATGCCCATACCGATGAAGTGGGGTTTATTATCCAGCACCTTAAAAACAATGGAACGATGGCTTTTTTACCAATCGGTGGTTGGGTGCCGTCAACCATTCCAGGAAGCAAGGTACGAATCAAGGATAATAGTGGGACCTACATTTCTGGCGTGGTTGCCTCAAAACCGCCTCATTTTATGACGGCCGACGAGCAAAAGAGTGGACCATCCATTAGCCAGATGACCATCGACGTCGGGGCTTGTTCGTTAAAGGAGCTAAAGGAAGACTTTGACCTTTCCATTGCAGCCCCTGTGGTACCAGATGTGACCTGTGAGTACAACGAGAAAAGCGATATGTTTTTAGGGAAGGCTTTCGATTGTCGAATCGGCGTCGCAGCTTTGATTGAGACGGTCAACCAGCTTCAACATGAGAAATTGGACGTAGACGTGGTCGGATCTTTCACTTCACAGGAGGAAGTGGGAATTCGTGGAGCGAAAGTAGCGGCCCAAAGTCTTCATGGAGACGTGGCCATCGTGTTTGAAGGGGCACCAGCAGACGATACGTTTTATGGCGAGGAACAAATTCAGTCGGGCGTTAAGCGTGGACCGATGATCCGCCATTTCGATGTGACCATGATCAGCAATCCAAGGTTGATGAAGCACGTCGTCAATGTGGCGAAAGAGTTTAATATTCCTCTACAAGAGGCGGTACGTACCGGTGGAGGAACCAACGGTAGTGTGATTCACTTAGCAAAAAACGGGATTCCAACCGTTGTGATTAGTATGCCAGTCAGGTACGTTCACAGCCACCATGGGTATGTGGCTTACGACGATTATATTCAGTCCGTTGAACTGGCTAAAGCGATCATTAAGAGCTTGACCAAAGAAGTCATTTCTCAGTTCTAAAGTTGGATTATTTTCCATCAACCTGTGCTTAGAAGTAAAAACATTCGAAACCGGTCGACTTTTTCTACGAAAGAGTCGGCTTTTTTGATGTTTTTCGAGAAATGGCGCATAAAATATCGTTATTTTCAAAAAATAGCACAGAAAACACCATTATTCCACAAGTTTTCTTCGCTTTATAACTTCTTGTGAGATAAACGTGTTCTGCAAGCGTGTGTAACGTAAGAAGTTAGGAGGATTTACGCGCATGAAAATAGAGAGAAAAATGAATCAAGAAGCAAAGCGTTGCTTTAGAAAGCTACGTGCTCTTTTGACGATGGTTTTACTAACGAGTATGTTAGTGGACATTCCGATGGCTGCGTTTGCTCAACCAACTGCTTCAACCATAGAAGCTGCAGAGGATACGGACTTTTTTGACGTGGACCTAGATGAAGAAGGTGAGGATTGGGAGGACGTAGATCCTGAGGCATATTTTATGCAGTACGAACCGTTTGCGCCATACTACGATGTGCCGCTGGAACGAATGACCGATGCTGAGATTGCGGCACGAGCAGAAACGTCCCTTAATGCCTCTTACATTGAAATTGCAACGTGGCAAGATCTACGTGGCTTTTTAAATGGAACGCTTGGTAATAACGATGATCATTTCCGATTGACTGCCGATATTGCGGTAACGACAGGAATCGGAACGGGGGCAGGGTCAGCGAATGTGCAGACCGGCCAATTTTTAACGACGGGTCGTCCAGGTGTTTTTACTGGTGTCTTTGATGGTGGTGGTCATACGATAACGGGGTTGCGTTTACGTGCTAGTCGTACAACTGGAAATACGACGCCATCGGGAATCATCGGTGATCAGCCTAATGTGGCAGTCGGCTTTGTTCAACAAGCGGGTGACGGGGCGGTGATTCGTAACGTTAATTTTATGAACGACGGCACGGAACCGACAACGGCTGCAGCTCATTTTACAGCGGCGAACCCGCGTCACGTTGGAATTGTGGTCGGTGCGACCCATGGTCCTAATGCGGTTGTCACCCTTGATAATGTCAATCTTTTGAGTGCTGGTGCCAATGCGACAACGAATGCCCAGAGAATGCAAATGAATCAAGCTTCCAATGCTCATAGTGCTGGAAGTTGGGGTGGTCTCGTTGGTAGTGTAGCAAACGGCACCACGTTAAACATTCGAGATACTTCAGTAGAGCGTTTGGAGGTGTTTGCTTCTAATGGTGGTGGAGGCGGTACAATTCAAGCAGCGGGTGGTCTCGTTGGTTCGGTTAATGGTGGAAGGTTAAATGTAACGACGGATCAAAATACGACGAACCTCGTTAACGTCGATATGCGTGGTCAATCTCGTGGTGCTTCTGGTGAGGCAGCAACAGGCATTGGTCTTAGTTCCGGTCCAAATCTCGCCGGTGGTGTTTTGGGGTTTGCTTTTAGTGGTCATGCTGCGATCTACGATACGACCGTCACGTCAACCCGTGCTAACGTTGCAACGGGGAATGGTCACTTAGCAGATCCGATTAGGGGACGACTACAAGTTGGTGGGATTGCTGGTGGTTTGAATGCGCAAGCCACCTTAAGTCTAAACAACGTTGAAAACCAGGCCATGGTTCAAGTTCAGCACTCAGGAGGCGATAACACAGCAAACGGTCGTGTTGGTGGTCTCGTGGGACGCACAGCTGGAACCTTGCACATCACCGACTCAAGAAACTACGGTGTGGTGCAGCATCAAGGGAATCGTGGGGCCATGGGTGGCCTAGTCGGGTACGCTGGAACGTCGGCTAGAGTTGTGATTACAGGTAGTCATAACGGAACGCCTAATGGCGCAGCCAGGCCAGGACAATTATTCCCAGCTGGTGCCCAGTCAGGAAGTATCTTACATCGTAACTCAACGGGTAACCAAGCAACCGCAGCAGACAATACGAATAACGGATCGGCGGCTGCCATGGGTGGTATCATTGGTCGTTCACGAGGAAGTCTCATTATTGAAGATACGGTAAATAATGGCCACGTTAACAAAGCCAATGTTGGTAGTAGCGCGGTGGCACGTAACCATACACGTATTGGTGGCATCGTTGGTCGTGTCCACCCCGTTGGTGGACAAGTGGTCACGCTAAATAATGTGACAAACAATGGTCAGGTGACCATCGGTGCTTCAGCTGGTTCGGCGGGTGGCATCATGGGTGAAATCTTAAATCCACCACGTGGAAGTGCTAGGATTACCCTTGAAAACATTGAAAATCACGGTTTAGTAACCGGTGGTCGTGAGACGGGTGGTATCATTGCTTGGTCAAGGCCACGTCATATTACCCTTCGTAACGTGACCAATACAGCTAACATTGCGCGTGCTACCAGTGGTCGTGGAACGCCTCAAGATGCTGGTGGAATTGTCGGTCGTGTTGGTGGTGCAGACTTCAGAATTGAAGGGGCACAGAATACAGGAAACGTCATGCCAACGGTGGCACGTCCTGCGACGAACACCGGTGGTATTATTGGTCGGAGTACAGGTGCACGTTTGGTCGTTAACGAGGTTCGAAACGAGGGCCATGTACGGGGATTTGAGAATACGGCAGGCATTGTTGGCTTTGCCAACGGTAACAATGCGACGGTCAATGCAGCGGTTAACGAGGGGAACATCAATACCACCCGTAGTGGTGGTCGAGCGACAGCGGCAGGCATTGTTGGTCGCGGTGCACGCCGTCATTTATTGATTCGAAATACAGGTAACTTTGGAAATGTGACGATGGTTGGCACAAATAACAACACGGATGGTGTTGCTGGTGTTCTTGGCCGCAGTCACGGTGCCAATGCCCGCGTTGAAGTTAGCTTTAACCAAGGTAGCATTGGTGGTCGAAACTCTGCTGGTGGAATTGTTGGTCGTAACCAAGGAACGCTGCAGATCACAGACGTTTATAACATTGGTCCCGTAACGGGTGGAAGTGCAAATAGTGCCAGATCTGGTAATGGTATTTTAGGACGACGTCGTACGGGTCGTGTGCAGATTAATCGCGCATGGGTATCTGCACAGGTCGGTGGATACGCCGTAGCAACGAGTCAGGCCGGTACGGGGCAGCAGAATGCCAACGGTGCCATTACAGGGATTACGTTTTCTAATGTCTTTGTTGACGAGACAACCTTTAATTCAAATGGAACCGGTATAACAGCGACCAATCCAGCGATTCAAAGCAATCGTAATGGGATTTTCTCTGTGGACACGGAGCTGTTAACGAACGACATTTTACCAGGATTTAGTGGTGGACCTTGGCGGACCGGAATTGAAGGCGTCGATCTAGAAGATCAAACGACGTATCCTTATTTTGCTTGGCAAACGGGCGGCGGTCTTCAAGCACCGTTCTTTAGCTTTATTAGAGCTGAACGAACGGAAGACGATGAAAATCGCTGGCGCTCAGTGATGGACCTGCCATTTGAGGATGCCAATAATCCGATCAGGTTCCTATTTAGAGAATGTAACGACGCAGACGAGCATCCACTAGCGTGTCCGGCTTATACGCCGATTCCACACACCGGAACGCAAGTCTTCAACACGTATACCGGATTCACACCGGTTGATAACAACGCGACAGAGCATCAGATCACGTTAAACGGTCGAGGTGGAAACGAGACCTCGATTGGTTTAATTAGTGAACATGGTGTGGTTGGTTTTGAAACGAGAGAAGTGCGTGGACGGATTATTATCCGCGGTTACGATCCATTGTTTGGGGAAGACCCGAATTATTACATCAACCATGCGCGGTTTGAAATCGTGAGTGCTGACGCCAGCGAAGTCGATTTAAATAGCCAATTCTTTGAAGATGGTGTGGATACCATGCGTGGAATGGGTCTCATTCGTTTTGATGTTGACGACGATAACCCAGGTGAGATCATTAGCGGGCTGAATCCGAAAGCAGGAAATCCTGCCAGTAATCCATCGGATCCAACGGCAACAGACCTAGCGGATTATACGGTGGTACGCATTACAGCCCTGGGGTATCGTCCGGCTTATCGCATTATTTATACGGGTGACTTGGATGAGTTAAGTCGTGGCTTGATTAGTGTACCAATGGAGCGGGTTCCGTTTGAGATCCGTGTGTGGGTACCACAAGAGCCACAAACGGACGATGAATTTGAGCACGAGGAATACGAGCCAGGTCCTCCAGGAACCGCGGCAACGAATCCAACACCAGAAGGGGCAAGACAGGGATTCGGTGCCTTACCAGGGCATACACCAGGTAGCCACTTGGCTTTGGAGCCATCGTTAACACACACAAGTCATAACGATCAAGCAGGCGCAGCCTTTACACCTGGCGATACGTTTGAATCAGGAAATGCTTATCCGAGTGGTCATTTCCAAGTCCAAACGGTCATGTGGGGCGATCAGTTAGAAGCAACAGCAACCTTGCATAACACAAACACGTTAACGGAGTTAAGGTTTGAGCACTTGATTGACCGCGATGCGAGTCCGATAGAAACAGCAGAGGACGAAAGAATTCTAGATTTAGATCTTTACGTGGCTTACATTGGTTTACCAGAAATGGCCGTTCGATTTGTGGAGCACATGGGTTACACAGAAGATGGCGAACCGATTTTGAGGCCGTTAAACCTTACAGGCGATGGTCTAGGAGCAAACCCAATGCCAAACCTTAATTTAACGGTGGATAACACCCCTGACCCAGCGGTCGTTAGCGTGGCTCATCCACCAGCAGCTGGTTTAATGGTTCATCAACCGAGAGAGGCAGCAGCTGGAACGGGTGCGGCTGTAGGAAACGCCACGCAGCAGGACATCAATTTCATGGCAGGAAACTTCCAACACTTCCGTGTGACTGGCATGTCGGAGAATGCTACGTTTAGTGTGGAAGACACAACGGGAACCTTTTTACCGGTAGATGATCTCCCCGTTTCAGACTTCTTTGAATGGTTCTATCCGTTAGTTAACGAAGAAGGTGCACTTCTTCAGTTAACGGGGAACCAAGCGAACCGAGAGGGTCAAATTGAGGATGCTGCCGAAGGCGATCCAATTCTTGTTCGCACCTTAGTGGTTCCATTAAGGCGCGTCCGTGACGAAGAGGTTCGCGTGGTTCAGCGCGTTGCAGAAGGGATCTATTTGCCAATTTACCATTCGACACTAACACACAATGATCATCCGCCTCACAGCATAGATGGTCCAGGTATTTTCACCATCCGTGATGAAGGTTTCAATCTGTTAGAAGGTTCGGCGACGGGGTTTATTTCACGGGAAGTGAATGCTTATAACGGAACGCCTGAAAACAGTATTTTAGATGAGTTATTAGCCGGAACCAACGGTGAATACGTCCGCATTGTCTTAGATCGAACCTTGGAACGAACGCCGGGATATTTAGAAGGCTTTGTATGGAATCACGTAAGTGGCGTTCCAATCGAAGGTGCAACGATCTTAGTGTTTGATGGTCATGGGAATGTGGTTTATAGTAGAGCAGCCATCACAGATGAGGTCGGCTTCTATCAGATCCCATACGCAGCCATTGAGGCTGGGATTCTTAGTCAGATCCAAGCGGACGTTGTAGCGGCTTTAGATCCGGATAGCTTTGCAAGCATCGTCGACTTTTTAGAGGCGGTTACCAGGGCAGTTGCTTTGGAAGTAGCGAGTCGAGGGGATTTGTTAGCAGAACCAGTCCGAGTGATGGCCACCCATCCAGGTTTCGCACCAAATTGGTCCCTTCATAACCCGGTGATGCTTGATCCGGGTGGAGCCATTGCAGATGTTTTATTAACGCCGGACGAGGCAGAGTACTTGCTGATGGTAAGTGTTGTGGACGAAGATGGTTCAGAAGTGGCAGTCGATGAAATTGAGATTGACGGCGTGACTCTTGTTCGCCATCCATCTGGGTATTGGAGAATTTCTGGTGACGCGGCCTTCGTTGGCGATTTAGTTGTGACACCGACCGGTGATCAGACGGGATATGTGTTTATACCAGGGCTGATCCTTGAGGTGACGGATGCGGACTACACAAGTGGCGTTGCTTCCATTGTGATTCGTCGCATTGGTGCACGCACGGTAACGTTTGATTTAGAAGGTGGTGAGCCAGGAGCCATTGGCGATGTCGATCGCTTTGATCCACAGATGGTCTCATTTGGTGGACAGGTTGTTGATCCAGCGGTTAATCCAGGTCCAGAACCAGTTCATCCGAATGGGTATGAATTCTCCCACTGGGCCGTTCGCGTTGAGGTTGAGCAAGATGAAGAAGTTGACATCGAGGCACTTAACGCAAGCGATATGGCGGATCGGTTTATCCCTTGGAACTTCGACCATCCAGTTTTAAATGACATGACGCTGCATGCACAATGGATCGTGACGGTTACCTTTGATGCCAACGGTGGAACGTTAATAGATCCAACCGATGATGTGCGTGAGGTCTTGCGTGGTGAGGTTGTTGGTGAGGATGAGATGCCAGAGAATCCAACACGAATCGGTTATCGATTTGTTGGCTGGTTTACGACTTCTGATCAGGCGGCCGGCACCGAGTTTACTTCGACGACGGTTGTCACGACCAATGTAACGGTGTATGCCCGCTGGGCAGCACAAGAAGACGTCAATTACACGTTTGATTGGAACGTAACAGACGTTGCAGATGTAACGGGAACCGTAGTATACGGCGGAACACCGGTGGCACCAGTCGATGTACCATTGAACCCAGGTTACAGGTTTATGGGCTGGAATCCGGTGGTTGGTCCGATAACAGAAGACACCACGTTTGTCGCTCAGTGGTCACCTCAAGAGAGTGTGAATTATACGTTTGATTGGGATATAGAGGGTGTGGCCAATATCACAGGAACGGTCCCTTATAACGGAACGCCAGTCGCTCCAAGTGAGGTACCAGTTAATCCAGGTTACCGATTTACAGGTTGGAGCCCGGAAGTTGGTCCCATCACAGAAGATACCACGTTTGTGGCGCAGTGGTCGTCTCAAGAGGATGTGAATTATACGTTTGATTGGGATATAGAGGGTGTGGCCAATGTCACAGGAACGGTCCCTTATAACGGAACGCCAGTCGCTCCAAGTGAGGTACCAGTTAATCCAGGTTACCGATTTACAGGTTGGAGCCCGGAAGTTGGTCCCATCACAGAAGACACCACATTTGTGGCGCAGTGGTCATCTCAAAACGATGTGGCTTATAAGTTTAACTGGAACGTGAGCGGGGTCGTCAATGTCACAGGAACAGTTCCTTATAACGGAACGCCAGTCGCTCCAAGTGAGGTACCAGTTAATCCAGGTTACCGATTTGACGGTTGGAGTCCGGTGGTTGGTCCAATCATGGAAGATACGACGTTTGATGCAATTTGGGAGCCGATCTACGTGAATTATACCTTTGATTGGGGTCTAACAGAGGTTGCGAATCCAACGGGCGAAGTGCGTTACAATACGGCACCAATGAAGCCGGCAACAATTCCGGAGAATCCGGGTTATGTGTTTTCTGGTTGGGAACCAATCGTTGGTCCAATCACAGAAGATACCACGTTTGTGGCGAGATGGATTGAGGAAGTTATTCCGCCGGTGTATGTGGACTATACCTTCGATTGGAACGTTGTTGGCGTCCCTGATGTGACGGGTCAAGTTATTTATGACACGACACCGATCCCACCAACCCAGGTCCCAAGCAATCCAGGTTATACCTTTGTCGGTTGGTCACCAGAGGTGGGACGGGTTACAGAAGACACCACCTTCGTTGCACAGTGGGATCCCGTTTATGTGACCTATACTTTTAACTGGCGCGTAACAGGCGTTCCAAGTGTAACAGGAACCACACGTTATAACACGGCACCGGGAGAGCCAGCAACAACGCCTGAGAATCCAGGCTATACCTTTGTAGGCTGGTCGCCAGAGGTGGGACGGGTTACAGAAGATGCGGTCTTTGATGCCATCTGGATCGCCAACGATAACGTCCGCGTCGATTTCGATGCTAACGGTGGAACACCGGATGCGTATCGTTTTGTGCAAGGCGGGTTAACCGTCGGTAGTGAGATGCCAGAAGAGCCAACGCGAGCTGGCTATGAGTTTATTGGTTGGTTCACAGAGCCTTCTGGCGGAACGGAATTTACCCAGTCGACTTCAGTAACAGAACATGTGACCGTTTATGCGAGATGGACAGCTAACGATGACGTCCGCATTGACTTTGATGCTAATGGCGGGACGCCAGATGCGTATCGCTACGTGCAAGGTGGGTTAACCGTTGGCGGCGAGATGCCAGAAGATCCAACGCGAGCCGGCTATCAGTTTGTCGGTTGGTTCACGGAGGCTTCTGATGGAACGGAATTTACCTCATCGACACCAGTGTCAGAAAATACGACGGTCTATGCGAGATGGATTTCAAATGCTGATGTTACCGTCACCTTCCATCCGAATAACGGAGAAATTCCAGGATATGCTGGCAATGCCCTTCGTTCGGTTCAAGGTGGGTTGTTCGTCGGCCCGAACATGCCAGCAGACCCAACGCGAGCTGGTTATGAATTTGTTGGTTGGTACACAGAACTTGAAGGTGGTACACGATTTACAGGCTTAACCCTTGTACCAGAAGACATCACCGTCTACGCTCGTTGGATAGCTAACGATGATGTCCGTGTGGATTTCGATGCTAACGGTGGAACACCGGATGCGTATCGCTACGTGCAAGGCGGGTTAACCGTTGGTACAGCGATGCCGACCGACCCAACAAGAATAGGCTACCAGTTTGCTGGTTGGTATACGGAACTTGAAGGTGGCACCGCGTTTACTTCTGAAACACCAGTACCAGAATCGATCACCGTTTATGCAAGATGGACAGCGAATGCTAACGTTCGCGTCACCTTCGATGGAAATGGCGGAACGCCAACAACCCAGCATCGCGATGTTCAAGGTGGTTTGATGATCGGTTTGAACATGCCGGAGCATCCGACACGGGCTGGTTACGTGTTCGAAGGTTGGTACACCGAAAGAGAAGGTGGCACCGAGTTTACTTTGATAACCCTCGTACCAGAATCGATCACCGTCTACGCTAGATGGACAGCGAACGCTGACGTTCGTGTCACCTTCGATGGAAATGGTGGAACGCCAACGACGCAATACCGTGATGTTCAAGGTGGCTTAACGGTTGGGACAGCGATGCCAGCGGACCCAACAAGAGAAGGTTATCTATTCGTTGGGTGGTATACAGAAATCGAAGGGGGAACTGAGTTCACCTCAGCAACCGTCATAACTGAAACCATGACCGTTTACGCACGCTGGACGACGAACGAGGCCGTTCGCGTTGACTTTAATGCCAACGGTGGAACGCCAGATGCGCACCGTTACGTGCAAGGTGGCTTGATCGTAGGTCCTAATATGCCAACGGATCCAACGAAAACAGGTTACACGTTTGCTGGTTGGTATACGGCAGCTGAAGGTGGCATCGAGTTTACCTCTGCAACCCCAGTCATCGAAGCGATCACGGTTTATGCACGTTGGACAGCTAACGACGATGTTCGCGTCACCTTTGATGGAAATGGCGGGACGCCAACGACGCAATACCGCGATGTCCAAGGTGGTTTAACGGTTGGTGCAGCGATGCCAGCGGACCCAACAAGAACAGGCTACGTGTTTGCCGGTTGGTTTACAGAAACCTCTGGTGGCACAGAATTTACCTTAACGACGCCAGTAAACGAAGACATCACGGTCTACGCCCGTTGGACAGCGAACGCTAACGTTCGCGTGATCTTCGATGGAAATGGCGGAACGCCAACGACACAATACCGCGATGTCCAAAGTGGCTTAACGGTTGGTACAGCCATGCCAGCAGACCCAACAAGAACAGGCTACGTGTTTGCTGGTTGGTATACGGCAACTGAGGGTGGCACAGCCTTTACATCAACGACTGTTGTAACGGAAAATATGACCGTTTACGCCCGTTGGACGACAACAGAGCGTAACCTAGCGATCAACAACGTTCCTGCGATCTCAGCGCCAACAGGACAAACGTCGAGTGGAACAAGGATACCAGGCGATGAAATGACCATCGTAGCTGGAGAGTCTACGAATTACATATTCCTAGGTTGGATACGCGGAACGAATGCGCCAACGTCTGGCAACATCAACGATGTCCCAGGAGTGATTCGCACACCAAGTCATACCTTTACCATGCCAAATACCGATGTGACTTACAATGCCCTCTGGGGTAACGAAGACGGTAACATCGGCGTGCCAAGATTCGTTTACGTTAACTACACCTTCGATTGGAACGTAGAAGACGCCCCTGACGTGACCGGTCACGTCAGACAAAACACAGCACCGATAGCTCCTACGACGGTGCCAAGTAATCCGGGATACGTCTTCTCAGGTTGGGATCCGATTGTCGGTCCAATTACCGTCGATACGGTATTTGTTGCCAGATGGATTCCAGAAGAGATCCCACCAGTATACGTGGACTACACCTTTAACTGGAACGTAGCAAGCGTACCGACGGTTACAGGGCAAGTGATTTACAACACAACGCCAACGGCTCCAACCACGATCCCAGCTAACCCAGGGTACCATTTCGCTGGGTGGTCACCGGCCGTAGGCCCGATCACAGAAGCCACCGTCTTTGTCGCAAGGTGGGAGCCAATCTATGTGAACTACACGTTCAACTGGGGCGTGGAAGGCGTCCTCAACGTTAACGGAGCCGTGAGGTACAACACTTCTCCAACAGCACCAGTGACGGTGCCAAACAATCCAGGTTACACCTTTGTCGGTTGGTCACCAGTCGTTGGTCCGATTACAGCAGATGCCGTCTTTGTCGCCGAATGGGAGCGTGAAGAAGAGCCAACGAGCCCAAGTGAACCGACGGAACCAACAGACCTAACGGAACCAAGCACTCCAAGTGAGCCAACGGAGCCGACCGGTCCAAACATTCCAACGGATCCATCAGTTAATGATACGAACATTGGTTCAGAACCTATTCCAGATACTGGAAATGGAACGGGTGGAAACGGTTATCGCTTCCTACCGCAAACCGGTGTGATCGTTGGTTCAAGCATGTTAGGTGGACTAGCTTTAGCAACAGGATTAGCCTTTGCAGCAAAAAAGAAAAAGAAGTCTAACTAACAAATAAAAGTGAGATTTAGCCTCAACAGCTACTTCTCACTTTTTTCATTCAACGTTTACTTCAACTCTTTTTTTAATCCTTCAAAATCAAGGAAGTCGCGGGTAAATTGTTTGCGTAATAACTTAAGGGGGATAAACTCACTGTACTTCTTATATTTGCTATATCGGTCTTGGACTTCAGCACCATCTGGCAAGGAGAGTTGATCCCAATTTAAATCCGATGCGACGGTTTCGCGGATAATGGCTTCCAGCTCCTCCGGACTACCACTGAATAGGACTTCTAAATAAATACAGGTGTCCCACGGCAACCGACTTTTCATGCCCTTATTAAGCAATGCATAATGAAGGGCAGACAATTGCCTCGACCCGACCCACGGAAACACAGCAAACATCCGATCAGAAAGCGGGGTCACTAGATCAGTTAAAATACCACTGTGCCCCGTTAAATAGCGAATTTCACTTAACCGCTCCTGACAACTTTCAGAAAGATAAGGATAAGTCTCTTCGCCTGTTAAAATGGTTTGCATTTTTCTTACCAAGTAGGTATGCAATTCCCCTCTAAAATCAACGTCCCAGTCAACCTCTGAAATCCCTGGTACTTTTTTAACAAAAATCACCTTTGAATCCACATTGACGTCCACGGTTTCCCAGGTCAACCCCGCCAAGGAAAAGCGAATGCCAACCGGATAAATCTTGTCGACGGTTCCAATGGTACGATTTTCATCCTTAACCAAGTAGTATTCTGGCACGATAAAGACGCTGTAAAATTGAAAATGGTTGACGATGTTTTCACCGACGCGACCGATGATTAAACCGTCGCGCTCCGTTTTTTGAATGTGTTCTAAATCTAACAGGTGATTTAGTAAATATTTGAAATCTTCCTGTGAGATGGCCTTAAAGCTGGAGAGAGAAAGGATTTCTTCCGCTAATTTGGCAGGAGAAACTTCCCCATTGCTTTTTAAATAACCCATCGTTTGATGATAGAGGAGGGGAAAGGTGTGGTGGTTGGGTAGAATGGGCTCCACCCAACGCTCTTTCGTATAAAGCTCAATAATGGCAATGAGGCGGATGAAATTCCAGTTAATCGGACCCAATGTATCGGCCGCTGTCGTTTGAACGTCTTCCACAAAAGTAAATAGCAACTGTGACACTTGCCCACGACGTCCGCAACGTCCTAACCGTTGAGCAAAACTAGACACGTTACCAGGCGCACCAACTTGTACCACTTGATCCAGAGAGCCGATGTCGATTCCCAATTCAAGGGTGACTGTGGCACCTGTGACGATCTTATCTTCTGACGTTTTCATTTCGTCTTCCGTTTGTTCGCGAAGGAGGGCAGAGACGTTTCCATGGTGAACGCGATAAACATTAGGTGCTTTATTTTCCCTCGCAATCTCTCGCAAATTGGACATCAGAAACTCTGTTTCTTCTCGTGAATTGGTGAAAATGATGGTTTTCCGATCCAAGGTCATCTTAAAGAGATACTCGTTATGGGCACGAGCACCTGCAGCTTCGTACATGGTCTCATTGTTACCTGCTTTCACAAAACGCTCCACAAAAAGGCGAATTTTTTTCTTTTCATCGTCTGCGGTTGGTGCGATGCAATTGCGGTAGCTCCCCATATTCAACCAATTTTGAGCGAGGCTAATGTCACCTAATGTAGCACTTAAACCAATTCGTCGTGGGGCATTTCCGGTAATTCGTTGCAATTTTTCTAATTGGCATAATAATTGTATTCCGCGGTCACTCCACATAAAATAGTGGACTTCATCGATGATGATGTAGCGCAAATCAGCGAACATTTTATAACAAGCCCCACGTTTATTTAAAAGTAAACTTTCCAAAGACTCAGGTGTAATTTGTAAAATTCCCTCTGGTTTTTTAATCAGGTTATTCTTCTGCGTTTGTGAAGCATCTCCGTGCCATTTACAAACGGGGATGTTGGAGTCTAATAATAGCTGATCCAACCGTTTAAATTGGTCGTTAATGAGAGCTTTTAAAGGGCTGATGTACAAAACGCCGACAGACGATGAGGGATTTTCATAAAGCTCGGTTAACACAGGCAAAAAAGCAGCTTCTGTTTTACCTGAAGCCGTTCCCGACGAGAGGAGCAGGTTATCGTCTGTATCGAAAATCGCTTCGCAGGCAGCCACTTGAATGCCACGAAGCTCGGTCCACTTGTTGTAGTAGATAAAATCTTGAATAAATGGCGCTAAGCGCGAAAATACATCTTTCATAAAGATTGACCTCCGATGATTTCCTCTGACTTTTGAGGTAAACGTTGACCTTTTGTAATGTCCATCATTGACTCCTTGTTGGTAATAGTATTTTCTTTTGGTATTATCTCTGACCAAGCATAGATGGAATTATTGTGGTGAAAACGACACCAACTCATGAACATTTTCCGTGGTAAATCGTCTAGGTCTGTAAGTTAACAATCCTTTATCACCCTCAACAATTCCAGCATACTGAATGTTTGAAACGTCCGTACAAATAATTCGTCTGTTGTTATCATCTTTAAAGATGACTTTGTTTTCAGTCATACGGCTTATATTGATGAATTGTGTCTTTGATATAACTGTGGCCATACCTGTCACATTACGACTGGCTCTTCCTTTCAAAGTATTCTGCTGAGAATTTTCAGCTGATAAATCTGCATCTATTTCATGTTTTTCAGATAAGAAAGTAGCAATGGCTTCAATCTTTTCTTTCACAACATGATCTACCCGATAAATATGATTTCCAAACGCTACTTCGAAGCTAAATTTTGGTGCACCTTCTCTTTTAACCGAAGTCACATCTTTTAAAGAGAAAGTCTCATTGATTTTTCCTTTATTATTCCCGATGAAAATCCGCTTTGATGTGATCACAAATAAAATTTCATGTCGCTTTGCTTTCTTGGCTTTTTCAGAATAAGTTGCTAGATTTGCAATCACATATAAAATTTTCTCACCCTCTTCAATCATTTCGGCAAAACGCTCAGCTGGCCTTTCATAAAAAGAAGACATATGCCTCCCCTCAAATTCACTTGCGATTTCTTGGTAATGATTAACTTTCGACATCTTATCAACTCCTATGGATATTTATAATGGGAATCCAACCAATTCTCTCTGAATATCACCTAACACCGAAAATTTTCAGGCTTTCAATGTAATGCTTCAAACTTTCTTTAACGTGTTCCGGTAGTTGATTAAATTCAGTATTGGTTATGGCGCCTTCGAGGGCATACAGATGAACAAGGCTCATGGCTTTGTCGCTAGGATATTTGTTTTTCAGCTTCGAGTAGGCTCGTTTGCTACCTATTGCTTTCAGCTCTTCTGCTGTTGTAATGTCAACAGACCTTAACTTTTCTTCCATTGCTTTACCGATGTTTTTTAAAGAGGTAAGTTCAGCCATCTATTTCAGCTCCTTTGATCTATCTGGATTTATCCATCACAATCAACCAACCTAAGCGACCCATTTTCTTTTCAGGGCGAGGCGTAAATCCAGCTTTTTCATAACATTTTTGGGCGCCGATGTTTTTTTCATTTACTGCTAGAACGACATCTGTTATGTGCGAATCGATTTCTTTGCTTATAAAATCAAAAATGAAACGTAAACTCTCAGTTCCAACGCCTTGGCCTTGATAGCGATCGTCAATGGACATGCTTCGAAGTAACACGTAGTTTTCATTCTCCATGTCGTAGAAATCTGGTGATGCACCAACGTGTAGACACATAAACCCAACTAAATTTGCTTGTTTATCATAAATTCCTACTGGGTAACGAGCAGGATCATCTTTCGAGGTTCGGATGACTTCCTCGGGATGTTGCGAATTAATTTGGTTACTTAACTGATAATTTTTAACAGCCAGAGAACATTCACTTTCTGTATATAAATGTAAAGTCAGGTTGTTCATTTGTCATCTCCTATAGTTCAGACTCGGAAAAATCACCATGGAATTCTTCTTCGTCAGCAAACTCACTATAATTTGTATTCTCTAGCAAAAATTGTTCTTCCAACTGTTCTCTTGAACGTGCAATTTCTGCTGCTAATTCATCTTCTGTTGGCATGTACATACGGTATTTGGAAGCAAATAAGTTGTTATCGTCAGCAAGAACAGAGTATTTGGCGATACTTTCATCTTTATCAGCACATAAAACAATTCCAATGGTTGGATTGTCGTCACTTTGCTTAACTGTATCATCAAATAGACGAACATAAAAATCAATTTGCCCAACGTCTTGATAAGTCAACTCACTTGCCTTTAGATCGATGACCACGAAACATTTTAAAAGATAGTTGTAAAACACAAGGTCAATATAGTAATGCTTTCCGCCTTCACTCGTAATTCTTTTTTGACGTGCAACAAAAGAAAAACCTTTACCTAGCTCTAAGAGGAAATCTTGTAGTTTATCAATCAAGCCTTGTTCAAGTTCACTCTCGTTGTAAGATTTGTTCTCTTTCAAATCTAGAAATTCCAAGATATAAGGATCTTTCAAAATATAGCTCGGATCACTTTGACTAGTAACAGTAATGTTCTCGCCTTCCGAACTGTTTGGTGTCGCTAAAAGTCGTTCATAATGGAAAGAATTGATTTGACGTTCTAATTCTCGTGTATTCCAACTGTTCTCAGCGCATTCTGTTAAATAATAATTACGTTTTTTTTCATCACTAATTCGCATCAGTGTGCGATAATGTGTCCAACTCAATTCAAGACGCATTGCGTCTCGAATTGGAAACGTTAGATAAAATTGGCGTATTTTTCGTAAATTACTCACATCAAATCCTTTTCCAAAATCTTTTGTCAGACGTTCAGATAAGTAGTTCAGCAAATATTTTCCATAATCAGCTCGATCGCCGATGGCTTCACTAATGTATTTACCAACTTCCCAATAAGTTAAAACCATGGTTTGATTAACTGTTCTAATCACACCAGCTCGTGCGGTTTTGATTGTTCCATGAATATTTTCATATAACGCTATATCTGATGTAGTGACTTCCATATCATTCATCGTCAACACCTCCTACAATTCAAATCCCACAAAATCATTGCTCACGTCCTCCTCAGCAGCCATCCCGCCTTTTGCCATCTGGAAGCTGTTATTACCTAAAATGTCAGCCACCGATTTTTCCGGATTCTGATGAATGATCCCAACCAGTTCGATAAAGTCACGAATGATCTCCCTTGGGGTGATATGGGTTTCAGCACCGACACGGTTATACTCAACCTCCAAGAAATAGACCAACTCTTCGTGAGTGAGAGTAGGTGTGTATCCGTAAAGGGTGGCGTGAATGTCTCGTAACTTTTCAATCAGAACGTAAACTTCTTCTTGGTTTAACATTTGTAAACGGACGATTGGCGCTGAGAGATCACGGGTATCTTCTGTTGAGAAGTGGCCTTCAGCTAATCGTGAACGTAAAGCTTCGTAGCTAAAAATACCACGATAACGA
>Ga0131853_10008609_pt1 | contig 18612 bp, 14 predicted proteins | sample TergutLab28metaG_FD_92764 | JGI IMG/M metagenome (GOLD analysis project Ga0131853, IMG submission 92764) | Labiotermes labralis P1 segment gut microbial communities from Petit-Saut dam, French Guiana - Lab288 P1 (version 2) (version 2) | ecosystem: Host-associated > Arthropoda: Insects >...
ATCAAGCAAGAGCAGAATTAAATTTTGAAGAGCAAAAAGAATGGTTAGCCAAAATCATTGATAAAAATCAACTCTACTATCAATATTCAGAAATAGAAGACGAAACTGTGCGTGAATTGGTCGATGATAATGATTATAAATTTAATAAAGAATTTTATGGAGGCTAGTTTATGGAAACACAGGAAACTGCTTCCTTTCATAGATTGGTTGGAGAAAATATATGGTCAAAAAAATAGATTTTCATATTCATACTATTCCAAGTGAAAAAGATTATACATTTTCGTACTCATCAACTTGGATAAAGGAATATGCTAAAGAAACTCAGTTGGATGCAATTGCCATCACAAATCATGATTTATTTGATAAACAAAATTTTGGACAGGTAAAAAAGGATGTGTCTGATATCAAGGTATTTCCAGGTATGGAATTAAGTCTTGAGGAAGGGCATGTCAATGTTGTTTTCTCAGAGGATAATATTGATAATTTAGTGGCATTTTCTGAATGGTTAAAAACTCAAAATTTAGGAGAAAATGGAAAAGTAAGTGCAGAAGATTATTGTGAAAATATGAAAAATTGGGAACAAGGAATTTATATTTTTGAATTAGGAAAAAGCAATTCCTTGTCTGTACCTGATAAATTATCTACAGTTACTGCTGTTGGGGGAGTATCTAGTCAATTAAAGTTTCAATTGTTTCATAAAAAGACAAACGAACTAACCCCAGTTTTATTTAGCGATGCACATGCTTCAGAGGATGATTCAGAAGAGAAAAGAAGAGACATTGCTCTACTAAAAGAAAAGATAACTTTTATACAAATTGATAATTGTTCGTTTGATGAGATAAAAAATAGTATATCTGATAAAACAAAAGTAGCAACTAATGAAGGTTATTTAAACGATATTATTGATATTGAGGGTCACACAGTTTCAACAGGGTTAAACTTAATTGTAGGTAATAGGGGGACAGGAAAAACAGAATTTTTGAAGAAAATAAAAAGTCGATATGATAAAGATGACATTTATGATATCCCTCAGTTTGCTACAGCAAAGGCAGATGAGTATATTGAAAGGCAAAGGAAAGAGCAGAAGCAAGAAGCACTGGATAACTGGAAAAAGCAATATACTACTCAATTCACAGCTATAGCAGAATATATCTCTTCTTCAGATGAAATTTTTGATAATGAGGTTGATGAATTCTTGGATAGTGTAAAGAAATTTGCTAAAGATATTACGGATAGTAATTCAGGACAGAAATATCAACTTTTTAAAGAAGCAAAATTTGAAAAAATATCAGTAAAAAATTTAGAGACTTATTTAAATGATTTGAAAAAACTCATTGATAATAAAAAACTCTGGGAGTTATTGAAGGAGCCACAAGGTAAGAAAAAGGTATTTATAGAAACTTATCACGAACTCAGAGACTTTTATGTAAGGAAATCACAGAAGAATAAAATTCAAAAAGAAGTGAATGAAATTTTAAACTCTGTGAAAAAGATAGTACAGTCAAAAACAGGAATTATCTCACCCTCTGATTGTGAGTTTACGAAAGTAGTTCGGAAAAATCAAATAGAAAAATCTATAAATAAATTTATGAACGAATTGATTATCGAAAGAGAACTCAAAAAAGAAGAAATTTATGGATATCAAATTATAGTAAAATTAACGCCATATCAAAGTGCAAAAGAATTCTTGAATGATCGTGGAGCGAACGAAGCAGTAAAAGATGGTTTGATAACACCTTATTTGGAAAAAGATTACATCAAATTTTTAAAGAATTTAAAAGAAAAGCAATTTTATAACCCGAGTAATTTAGCGGAATATTTAATGCATTTAGAAGTTCAATTATTAGATTCTGATGGAACACCAGCCTCTGGAGGGCAGGCTGTAGGATTTGCTTTAATGATGAGGCTTGATGAAGCAAAAACTAAGCTTATTATTTTAATAGATGAGCCAGAAGCTTCACTAGACAATGCTTATATTCGTGATGAATTGATAAGAGCTATCAGGGGATTGAAACAATATGGAAGCTCAGTTTTTGTAGTTACTCATAATTCTACCTTGGGAGCATTGCTTGAACCAGATTATTTGGTTGTGACTACAAAAGATGAAGATAAAAATTATCATATTTTGAGTGGTGAATTTACTTCTCATACTATTTCAGATAATGATATGATATCTGAAGTTAGCTATGAGAAATTTGTTGAAGCTATGGAAGCTGGATTTGAAACATATACTAAAAAAGGAGAACTTTATGAAAGTCTTAGAAGTCGATAGCAAGTCAAATAAATCATATTTCGTAGTTGGGGAAGAAAAGATAATGCCAGTTGATTTATCTAGAGATAATTTACTAAAAATATTAAACGATATTTATGATGCAACGGAAGAGGTCGATATTCCCGATTTATCAGAATTAGATAATTTAAAAAATCCTGTTGAAAAAGAAATAGTTGAACAAATTATCCAAAAAATTTCTGATTTTAAAAATAATGTTGACTATATTAGAAAAGATATCGAAACTCAATTTCCAGAGATAGTAAGTTGAAATTAAATGCCTAAAAAAACAACTAAACAAATAGAACTTCCTCTCATCAAAGAAATCAATGATTTCTTTGGTCACTTTACTAACCAAGTCATGAAGGTTGAATTTTGAGAATGTTTAAGTTTCAGAACTATATCTGAGCAATCTCAAGCATAACTTGCATCAGTATCAAGGGATAATTTGAGCGATAAATGAGCGATAAATGGTATAATGGGAGAAAAGAATGAGGAGAAAGTCATGAAACCACCTTTTACCATTACTGAAAAGATGATTAATCTTATCGTTGAAATCACGGAAAAGATCACTCGTGTGGAGATTGAGAAAGAACGAAATCTACATCTGAGAAAAACCAATCGTATTCGATCTATCCATTCATCGCTTGCCATAGAGCAAAATTCACTTAGTCTTGAGCAGGTGACAGATGTCATTAATGGTAAGTTGGTCATAGGTGACCTTGAGGATATTCGAGAGGTTCAGAATGCCTATCAAGCCTATGGGAAAGTTTTTCAGCTTAGTCCCTACTCTGTCAAGGGCTTTCTCACCGCTCATAAATTACTGACGCAAGATTTACTTCGTGAGAGTGGAGCATTCAGAATGGGAGATGTGGGTGTTTACGATGCAGAGGGTAAAGTCATTCATGTGGGGGCAAGACCTCAATACGTCAATGGTTTAATCTCAGATTTGTTCACTTGGGCTAAAGAAGCGACTGTACATGAGTTGATTAAATCCTGTGTTGTACATTTTGAAATAGAAATGATTCATCCTTTTCCTGATGGAAATGGACGGATGGGAAGACTCTGGCAGAACCTCATCCTCTCTCAATGGCATCCAATTTTTGAATGGATACCTATTGAAACCATCATCTATGCCAATCAGCAGAAGTATTATGACGCACTGGGAGAGGGAGATAAGGCAAATGATTCGCAAGTATTCATTGAATTTATATTAGATGTTATCTCACAAACCCTATCAGACATTGAAAATCAAGAATTGAGCGATAAACTGAGTGATATTTTGAGCGATAAAGTGTTAGATAAATTGAACGATAAAGAAAAAGACTTTGTCAGAAAGATTTATCCTCATCTCAAAGAAAATAAAGAAATTGGAAATTCCAAAGCAGTACAATTAAGCGATATACCCTCTGCTACAGTAAGGCGATACTTGAAAAAACTAGTAGAGTTAGAAGTTCTGACTTCAAAAGGTGAAAATAGAAACCGTAAATATTTATTGAAAGATTAATCATGGCAAATAAAACGACAAAGAAGATTGAACTTTCTTTAATCAAAGAGATTGAAGAATTTTACTTAGATATTTTCCGTCAGGATGATCCAAGGCGTGATTTTGATGTACCTGATTATATCAGTAATAATCTCAAACATAAGCTCCGTAACTATCAAGCTTCAGCCCTTCGCTCGCTCAACTATACACAAAAAGACGTTAATGCTAATAGTCGTTTTAATCAGTTGCTCTTTCACATGGCAACAGGTTCAGGGAAGACAGACATTATGGCAGGGGTCATGCTCTATATGTATGCAGAACTAGGTGTTCAAAATTTTCTCTTTGTAGTTAACACAAATTCAGTTATAGCCAAGACAAAGGAAAATTTGCTTAATTCTTCATCCAATAAATATCTTTTCACGCCCAATATGATGGTCAATAATGAGCGATTAGATATTCGTGAAGTAACAACCTTCCCGAATAATCCTGAATCAGGAGTGATGTATCTGCGATTAGCAACCATACAGACTTTATCGAATGAATTGGGTTCTTATCGTGAAAATGGGTTGACCTATGAGGACTTGTCAAAGCATCCGTTGGTTATTTTGGCAGATGAAGCTCATCATTTTTCTGCACAGACTAAATCAGTCGAAAAGCAGGAAAAAGCATGGGAGAATGTCTTAGATAGAGTACGTCAAGCCAATCCAGCGAATCGTCAGTTTGAATTTACAGCAACCATTGACCTACAAAATGAGAATATTCGCAACAAATATGCAGATAAGATTGTGGCACAATATGAGCTTAGTCTATTTGTCAGTGATGGTTATTCAAAGAATGTCCGTTACCTACAGGCAAATGGGGATGATAAAAGTAAGATGCTCAATGCAGTCCTGCTCTCTCAATATCGTAAGATGATAGCCAAACAGGCAGGAATTAAAGATTTCAAACCTGTCATTCTCTTTAAGTCTAATAAAGTCGATATTTCAAAATCGACGAGAGATAATTTCTTAGACATGATTGAACACTTAACTGTAGAGGAGCTTCAAGAATTTATTGATAAAGCAATACAATCTAATGTAACAAATATTTTACCGAAGGTATATGGCTTTTATTCTAAGATGAATTTATCTGAGTTGATTGTAGAGTTGCAAAATGATTTTTCAGCACGTCATATCATCAATGTCAATGATACAACTTCTGATGGTATTTTTGGAGATTTGAATAATCAGAAAAATCTCAACACCTTGGAGGAGCCTGATAATCCTTTCCGTGCTATTTTTGCTGTTGCAAAATTATCAGAAGGATGGGATGTACTTAATCTTTATGATATTGTCCGTATCAGTGAGGGGGCTGATGGCTCGACAGCTGTATCAAGAAAAGCAACCAACTCTGAAGCACAACTTATCGGTCGTGGAGCAAGATATTATCCGTTTGAATTTGAAAATCAGAAATCCTTCACTCGTCGCTTTGATGGCAGTGATTCTGATTTGCAGATTTTAGAATATTTGGATTACCATACCATCAATGAGCCTTCTTACCTTGAAAATCTCAAGAAGTCATTTGATGAGATGGACTTACCTGTGGAAGATGATACAGACTATAATGTCTTTTCTACGAAAGTAAAAGAATCATTTAAGAAGACAGAAGTCTATAAAAATGGAAAACTTTATTACAATACAGTAGAGGAAATTCCAAAAGAGGATTGGGATTCCTTGTCAAAATATGGAATAAAAATTGCGGACTTACCTGAAGTTGATATTTCATCAGGGATTACAGAATCTGATGGTCGTTCAGAAGGAGTTCAAGCACGTACTCGAGTTGAAACTTTGGAACTCAGTCATGATAATGAAATTTTACTCAAAAAAGCCATTGCTAAGAATAAATTTTATAGATTCAGTAATATTGTCCAATATCTGCCTAATCTTAAATCTATGCAAGATTTTCGAGAAAGTGGAGATTGGCTAGGGGCCATTCCAGAGATATTGGTTCGTCTTTCTGATGGAGATGAACTAACTCGAGAAAAAGAATTACTTGCTGTTGAGAAATATCTGGAATACATTCAACGTCAAATCATTATGAACTATAAAAAACAACGTGGAACAAATCGCTTTATATCTATTCCTATGTCAGATATGGTAAAGGATTATGAGAAGAAAGTTTCTGTTAATCTTAATAATGCCAATGGAGCCATCATTCTCCCTCATGATATGAAAGGGGAAAATAAAAAATGGTTTCCACATGAGAATGCTATTGTAGATATATTGGAATATCATTTCATTGAATTATTACAAAGTTATGTAGAACAGTTAAAAGAAAAATATGACGATGTTTACCTTATTCGTAATGATGAACGGTTGACTACTTTCAAATTGCATGATTTCGGTGAAAATATTACCTCTTATGCAGGTTTTATGCCTGATTTTATCTTATATCTTGGATCAACTGAAGAAATTATACAGGTTTACATTGAACCAAAAGGAACAGCTTTTGTTGAACAAGACAGGTGGAAGGAGGACCTGCTAGAGAAAATCAATAACTCTGAAATTCTTATAGAAGATGAGAATGTAAAATTAATTGGTTTGAAATTCTATACAGGCGATAATGGTGGAGCAATTCGAGATGAATTGTTTGAGAGGATCAGATAAAAAGCATTTTAATTGATACTTTTTTTATTTTGTATTACAATGTAATTACAAAAGGAGGGCTGAAAATGACTAACTTAACATTAAGAATCGATGAAAAAGATAAAGAACTCATTCAAAAATTTGCCAAATTTAATGGATTATCTGTCTCAGAGTTCCTGCGAACTTCTGCCTTGGAAGCCATTGAAGATGCCCAAGATCTGAAAGACTTAAGGCAGGCGAAAATCGAAAACAATAATCAAGAAGGAAAAACAATTACAGAAGTGATGGCAGAGATGGAAATCTTATGAGTAAAAGGTATAGTCTGATTATATTGCCTGCCGCAGAAAAGCAACTGAAAAAGATGGATAAATTTGATGCTAAGCAGATTTTAACTTGGCTCTATAATAATGTCAATGATTCAGAAAACCCACGTCTTTATGGCAAGGGGTTATCGGCTAATTGTGCGGGGGAGTGGAGATATCGTATCGGAAATTATCGTGTACTTGCTGAGATAAGAGAGGACTGCGTCCAAGTTCAAGTTTTCAAGGTAGGACATCGTAGAGATATTTATTAATAAAAAATCGCTTAGTATAGATGGTGATTTTTTATTACCTACTCTATCCCGTGCTTTTTATTTTACGCATTTTACAGTATAATTAGAGATAATACAATAATAATGGAGAATTAATTTATGGCTTTAACAGCAGGTATTGTTGGGCTTCCTAATGTGGGGAAATCAACACTTTTTAATGCAATTACTCGTGCAGGGGCTGAGGCAGCCAACTATCCTTTTGCAACGATTGATCCTAATGTGGGAATGGTAGAAGTACCAGATGAGCGTTTGACTAAGATTACGGCGTTAATTCAACCTAAAAAAACAGTACCGACAACCTTTGAATTTACTGATATTGCAGGTATTGTTAAGGGTGCGTCTAAAGGGGAAGGTTTGGGGAATAAATTCCTTGCCAATATTCGTGAAGTGGATGCTATTATTCATGTGGTGCGTGCCTTTGATGATGAGAATGTCATGCGTGAAAATAATCGTGAGGATGCTTTTGTTGATCCAATGGCTGATATTGAAACCATTAATTTGGAGTTAATTTTGGCTGATTTGGAATCTATCAATAAACGTTATGCCCGTGTGGAGAAGGTTGCACGTACAACCAAAGATAAAGATGCTGTGGCAGAATTCAAAATACTTGAGAAGATTAAGCCTGTCCTTGAAGATGGGAAGTCAGCTCGTACATTGGAATTTGATGATGAAGAACAAAAAATAGTCAAACAACTTTTTCTCTTGACCACAAAGCCAGTACTTTATGTGGCTAATGTCTCTGAAGATGAGGTTGCTGATGCGGATAATATTGAATATGTCAAGCAAATTCGTCAATTTGCCCAAACGGAAAATGCAGAGGTTGCAATCATCTCCGCTCGTGTAGAAGAAGAGATCTCTGAATTGGAAGATGAAGACAAGGCAGAATTTTTAGAAGCTCTGGGTCTTAAAGAGTCAGGTGTAGATATGTTGACACGTGCAGCCTATCATTTACTTGGGCTTGCCACTTACTTTACAGCAGGGGAGAAAGAAGTGCGTGCATGGACATTTAAGCAGGGGATGAAAGCCCCACAACTTGCAGGAATCATCCATTCAGACTTTGAAAAAGGATTTATCCGTGCGGTAACCATGTCTTATGAGGATTTAATGCAGTATGGCTCAGAGAAAGCTGTGCGTGAAGCAGGTCGTCTCCGTGAAGAAGGTAAGGAATATGTCGGGCAAGATGGCGACATCATGGAATTTAGATTCAATGTGTAAATAGTAAATTAAAAAAGCTGATTTGTAAAAATCAGCCTTTTGGTCTGTATAAATGAGGTAGGAATGACTAAAATGATTGTAGGTCTGGGAAATCCCGGAGATAAATACAAAAATACTAAACATAACATGGGTTTTATGGCTTTGGATCAACTGGCTGAGGCTTTAAACCTATCTTTTTCTATGGATAAAACCTTTCAATCTGAGATAGCTTCTGCTTTCATCAATAATGAAAAAATTTATTTTGTAAAACCCATGACCTACATGAATGAATCTGGTCGTGCCGTGGGTCCTTTACTTTCTTATTATGGATTGACAGATGAGAGTTTAACAGTGGTTCATGACGATTTGGATTCTCCTGTCGGTCGAGTGCGTTTACGCACAAAAGGATCATCAGGCGGTCAAAATGGCGTAAAGTCTATCATTGCTCACGTTGGAAGTCAAGAATTTAATCGGGTAAAAATAGGAATTGGTCGCCCCAAACATGGAATGACGGTTGTCAATCATGTTCTATCAACATTTGATGATGAAGATGAAAGCACAGGTTTACAAGGGATTGATAATGCTGTAAAAGCAATTGAATATTACCTTGAAAGCAATGATTTTATGAAAACCATGAATAAATTTAACGGATAAGATATGAATTTAGTAGAATTTTTTGATCGCAATTATAAATTACAATCTTGGCAGCAAAGTTTTGTGAAACATCATAGAACCTTGTTGACAGGTTTTTCTGCGTCTATTAAATCTATGGTTATGGCAAATGCCTATGAGAATACTCCTGATAAATACATCATTCTTACAGATAGTCAATTTCATGCTAATGAGTTGTATGATGAACTCAGTAATTTGATAGGAGAATCAAAAGTCTATCAGTTTTTTTCAGATGATAATATCTATGCAGAATTTGCAATAGCAAGTAAAGAGAGGACAGCGTATCGACTAGAAGCCATCAATTTCCTCCTAGATGAAAATCAAACAGGATTCCTCATTGTTCCTTTCAGAGCCATGCAGACCTATTTACCAAGCCCTGAAAATTACTCCAATTATTATCTCTTGCTTTTGCAGGGAGATGAGTATGGATTGACAGATCTTGTCAATCTTTTGTCAACTTCGGGTTATGAGAAGACACAGCGGGTCATGTCTCCGGGGGAGTTCTCTCAGCGTGGAGACATTGTTGATATTTATCCTTTGGATGCAGATGTCCCTGTCCGCTTGGAATTTTTTGGAGATGAGATTGAGGCCATTCGGTCTTTTGATGTGGAGAGTCAACGCTCGCTAGATACATTGGAGAAATTTGAGCTTAATCCAGCAAGTGATTTCATTCTTACTCCTGAAGAATTTACACAGGGTGTAAATGAATTGATAGATCTGCTGAAAAAAATAGATAATGATAAGACAAAATCTTATTTAGAAGAAATCATTGCTTCAGCAAGTCATCATTACTATCACAATGACTTGCGTAAATTTGCTCAATATTTCTATGAGAAACCAACATCTCTCATGAATTATTTTCCTAAGAATATACAGATTTTCATTGATGATTTTCAAAAAATAAATGAAGCTCATCATAAGAGTCAGGAAGAACTGGCAGATTTCGTCTTGTCTGAGAAGACCTTGGAAAGATATGTAGATGGGCAAGAATATAATATTGATCTCATGTCAAAAATTCGAAATTACAAGCCTGCTACATTCTTCTCTAATTTTCAAAAGGGTTTAGGGAATCTCAAGTTTGATGCCCTTTATAACTTTAATCAGCATTCTATGCAGGATTTCTTTGGACAAATGGATTTGGTTTACACCGAGATCGATCGATTTGTCAGACAGGGTTATACCATTGTTCTGGCTGTACCTTCAGAAAAATTCAGAAAATCTCTGAAAGAGTTAGAGATAGATTTCATTGAAACAGATAAGGAAAATATTCAAGAGGGTAAGGTCAATCTTATCAATTTTTCTCTGTCTTCAGGATTTAATTTCCTAGATGAGAAGTTAGTCGTCATCACAGAGCAAGAACTTTTTGGTAAGGCCCGTAAGAAGAAGGCACGACGATTAAATATTACTAATGCTGAACGACTCAAAGATTACAATGAGCTTGAAGTTGGTGATTATGTGGTTCATAAAAATCATGGAATTGGGAAATACCTTGGTTTACAGACTATTGAAGTGTCAGGCGTGCACAGAGATTATCTGACCATTCAATACCAAAAGGGGGACAGTATCTCTGTTCCTGTAGAGCATATTGATTTACTCAGTAAATATTCAACAGCCGAAGGAAAAGTTCCAAAAATCAATCGTCTCAATGACGGGCGTTGGAAGCGTACGTTATCGTCTGTAAGTAAGCAAATTGAAGATATATCTGATGATTTGATCAAACTTTATGCGACCAGACAGGCACAGAAAGGTTATGCTTTCGCATCAGATGATGTCAATCAAGAAAAGTTTGACAATGAGTTTACCTATGTGGAGACAGAGGATCAACTCCGGTCTATTGATGAACTTAAACGAGACATGGAGCGTGAACGTCCTATGGACCGCTTACTTGTCGGAGATGTAGGGTTTGGCAAGACAGAGGTTGCCATGCGTGGAGCATTTAAGGCAATCAATGAAGGCAAACAAGTAGCAGTTCTTGTTCCTACTACGGTTCTTGCTGAACAACATTATAAGACTATGACAGAACGTTTTGTAAACTTTGGTGTAAACGTTCAAGTCATTTCTCGTTTTCAGACCAAGTCTCAGCAAGAAAAAATCCTAGAAGAATTAAAAAAAGGTCGCATAGATTTATTGATAGGGACCCATCGTCTCTTATCCAAAGATGTTGAATTTTTTGATTTGGGCTTGATGATTATTGATGAGGAGCAACGTTTTGGAGTTAAGCATAAGGAAAGATTAAAAGAGTTAAAAACTCAAGTCGATGTGTTGACCTTGACAGCGACACCTATTCCACGGACCTTGCACATGTCTATGCTTGGTATTCGTGACTTGTCCGTCATAGAAACTCCCCCCACTAACCGTTACCCTATTCAAACCTATGTCATGGAAACTAACTATGGTGCAGTGCGTGATGCCATCTTGCGTGAAATTTCTCGTAATGGTCAAGTTTACTATGTGCATAATCGTGTAGAGACTATTGAGCAAAAGGTTTCACAACTGCAAGAGCTTATTCCAGAAGCTCGCATTATAGCGATACATGGTCAGATGAATGAGATTCAAATGGAAAACACACTGTTGGATTTCATCAGCGGGGAGTATGATGTTCTTGTAGCAACAACGATTATTGAGACGGGAGTTGATATTCCTAACGCCAATACGCTGTTTATTGAAAATGCAGACATGATGGGCTTATCTCAACTCTATCAACTCCGTGGGCGTGTGGGGCGTAGCAATCGTGTTGCCTATGCTTATTTTATGTATCGTCCTGAGAAGGTATTGTCAGAAATTTCTGAGCAAAGATTGGAAGCTATCAAAGGTTTCACAGAACTAGGTTCAGGATTTAAGATTGCCATGCGAGATTTGTCTATTCGTGGAGCAGGAAATCTGCTAGGGGCGGAGCAATCAGGATTCATTGATACCATTGGATATGAACTTTATGCACAACTTTTAGAGGAAGCTGTACATAAGCAAATAGGGACAGGCAAGCAAAAGAAAAAAACCAATACTGAAATTGTGCTTGGTTTAGATGCCTTTATTCCTGACTCTTATATCACAGATGAACGGCAAAAAATAGAAATCTACAAACGTATCCGACAGGTAGAGTCCAGAAAACACTATGAAGACTTACAAGAAGAATTGGTTGACAGGTTTGGAGAATATCCTGATGCTGTCGCCTACCTCCTAGAAATTGGTTTACTCAAACTTTTCTCTGATCAGTCGTTGATTGCAAAAATTGAAAAGAAAAGGTTTGAAATCATTGTCTCTTTTGAGAAATCCGCTCACACCACTTATGATCCGCAAGCTTATTTCAAAGCCCTTTCCTATACGAACCTCAAGGCTAAAATTGGAGAGCAATATGGACAAATGATCATTCGCTTTTCGACGGAAGGTAAGAATGATGTCGTCTTAGTTAATGAATTGATGGGATTTGTAGAAGCGTTATCCGAGATAAGAGATGAGAATGAAAATAGGGTACAAGACTAGAAAATATATGGTTTAATCAAAATATTTATGAAAAAATAGAATTAAGAAAAAAATCAGCTACTCAGCTGATTTTTTCTTTTCATTGATTTTATCTAATTGTGTTTGTAGGGCTCTTTCGTATTTTCCTAAGCCATCAGATTGGAAGTAATCTGCATTTTTGAGTTTGTCAGGCAGGTACTGCTGATTGACCCAATGTTCAGAATAAGCGTGAGCATAGTGATAACCTTCTGAACGTCCTAAATCTTTTGCTCCGGCATAGTGTCCGTCCTGCAAATGAGCAGGAATAGGAAGATTTCCGTTTTTTTCTAAATCAGAAAGGGCTGAATCTATGGCTACGTAAGAGGCATTTGATTTTGGAGAGAGTGCTAAATCAACAATGACATTAGCGATAGGGATACGTGCTTCGGGGAATCCTAATCTTTCAGCTGCTTGCACAGCAGTAACAGTATGAACGGCAGCATCAGGATTGGCTAACCCAATGTCTTCATAGGCGATGACAGTCAATCGGCGTGCCAAACTCTGCAAATCCCCGCCCTCAATCAACCGTGCAGCATAGTGTAAACTTGCATTTACATCAGAACCACGGATGGATTTTTGAAGAGCAGACAGTAAATCATAGTGAGCATCTCCTGCTTTATCAAAAGTTATCGCTCGTCTTTGCAAAGAATTTTCCATATCTTCTAAGGTTACACGGTGATTTTCAGATGAAAGGACAGCCAATTCTAAGGCGTTCAATGCTGAACGAACATCTCCATTGGTTGAGTGTGTCAGAAAATAGAGAGCATCCTCAGTCAACGTCACTTCAAAGTCAAATCCTCTTTCCTTATCTTGTAAAGCAAGATTTACAGCTTTTTCTAAATCTAAGGCTTCTAACGGGAGAAGCTCAAAAATCTGTACTCGTGAGCGAATGGCAGGAACAACAGAAAAATAAGGATTTTCTGTGGTTGCTCCGATAAGAATAATTTGCCCATTTTCAATGAGTGGAAGGAGAAAGTCTTGCTTGGGTTTGTCTAATCTATGAATTTCATCAAGGAGCAAGACCAGCTGACCAGAGAATTTTGCTTCTTCTGCAATTTCTTGCAAGTATTTCTTACTGTCTGTTGTGGCATTAAAGACACGAAAAGAGACTTCCATCGTTCCTGCAATGGCGGAAGCAATAGAAGTTTTACCAATGCCGGGAGGACCGTAGAGAATCATACTGGATAGAAGTTTAGTTTCCACCATACGACGGATGATTTTACCTTGTCCAATGAGATGTTCCTGTCCGATAATTTCATCAATGGTGCGAGGACGCATTCGACGTGCGAGGTTTTGTGGCATGACTAGCTCCTTTCTGTCTTATATGTTATTATTATGATAACACATTTTAAGGGGAATAAATAATGGCAAAATATGGCTTTTTAGATATTTTAGAGGAAGAGTTAAAGAATAACTTTTCTTATGATTATGAAATTAACTGGGACAAGAAAAATTTTGCTGTAGAAGTGAATTTCTTGCTTGAAGTTGAAAACAAAGAAGGGCTTGCTCTGACGGATGCGAATCAGATAGAATCGGAGGAGAATATTTTGTTTGAAGATGGGATGATTTTCTATAATCCTGACAAATCAAAAATGGAAGAAGAGGATTACCTGACAACCATTGTCTATTCTGACAAGGGGCTTTCTCAGGAGTTTCTGTCTTATTTTGTTAATTTTTTACAAGAAACTGCGGATAAAGGATTAGACGATTTGATGGATTTCTTAGCAGATGAACAAGCTGAAGAATTTGCCATTAACTTTGACAAAGAGGCTTTTGAAAAAGGTGTAGAAAAACTAGAAGAAACAGAATTTTATAAATATCCGAGGTACTAATATGAACAACTGGAATTCAATCACAGTTAATGTTTCACGTGAAACACAAGAAGCAATCAGCAATATTTTGATAGAAGCAGGTGCTGGAGGGGTAGAGATAAAGGATACAGCTGATTATCTGACTTATGAAGAAAAATTTGGAGATTTTTTGCCTGAGATTGAGCAAAGAGAGCAGATTTCACTCATTGCTTATTATCCTGAAACCCTACCCATTATAGAACTGAAATCAGACATTGAGCATAAAATCTCGAGCCTTTCAGATTATGGTTTTGATGTTTCGCACTTTTCTATTGAAACGAATAACCTAGCAGAAGATGATTGGTCACAGGCTTGGAAAAAATATTTTGAACCTGCTCGAATCACACGAAATCTGACTATAATACCGAGTTGGACCAAGGATTATCAGGCAGACCCCGATGAAAAATTGATTCGGCTTGATCCGGGGATGGCATTTGGGACTGGTACTCATCCGACGACCAAGATGAGTCTTTATGCTTTAGAACAAGTTCTGCGTGGTGGCGAGACTGTACTTGATGTGGGGACAGGTTCAGGTGTGCTTTCTATTGCGTCTGTCCTATTAGGAGCAGAAACAGTTTATGCTTACGATATTGATAACGTGGCTGTGCGTGTGGCTGAGGAAAACATTCACCTTAATCCACAAACTGAGCAAATTCACATATCAGCGAATAATCTTCTTGAAAGTGTAAACCAAGAGGCAGACATCATAGTAGCAAATATATTAGCGGATATCTTGGTAGAAATGACTGATGATGCTTATCGTCTGGTTAAGCCAGAAGGATATCTAATCATGAGTGGAATCATTGCCGAGAAGGCAGACATGGTAATTGAATCAGCGGAAAATGCAGGATTTTTCCTTGAAACACATATGATGCAGGGAGAATGGAATTGTGTCATATTCAAGAAAACAGAGAATAGAGAGGGTGTAATAGGTGGCTAATCAATACTTTGTGTTTAAACCCATGCCTAAAATTGGAACACAGTTTACAATAGAAAATCAGTCCGTGGCTCATCATATCTTTAATGTCATGCGTGTAAAGACAGGTGATGAATTACGCTTGGTTTTTGATGATGCTCAGTTAGGATTAGCCGAGGTTGTAAACTCTGACAATCAAACTGTAAAGTTAATTGACAAGGTGGAAGATTATACAGAGCTTCCTGTTAATGTCACTCTTGCTGTCGGATTTCCAAAAGGGGACAAGTTAGATTTCATTGTAGAAAAATCAACAGAATTGGGTGCATCTTCCATATGGTCTGCTCCTTTTCATTGGTCAGTAGCCAAATGGGACAGTAAGAAATTAACAAAAAAGCAAGAAAAATTAGAAAAAATCGCTCTTGGTGCAGCTGAACAAAGTCAACGCCTACTGGTTCCAACTGTAAAATTATTTGAAAAGTTGTCAGATTTAACGGAAAAATTTACAGACTTTGATCATGTGTTGATTGCCTATGAAGAATCAGCAAAATCAGGAGAGCATTTTACATTCATACAGACCTTAGAAAAATTAAAATCCAACCAAAACATTCTTGTTTTATTTGGCCCAGAAGGTGGAATTTCCCAGGAAGAAATCGAAAGTTTTGAAAAACTTGGTGCCATAAAAATTGGCTTAGGACCACGGATTATGAGAGCAGAAACAGCTCCTTTATATGTTTTATCAGCAGTATCGGCTTATTTAGAGTTACAAAAAAATAGTTGAGAGACTGTTTTTTCTTTTCTTGATTTTTTTGCTACTTCTCAAATCTTTTACGTACTTATAAGTAGGAGAGGAGGTGAGAAAATGTATCGCAAAGCAAAGATTGTCGTATCAATCATTGGAGTCATATTCTTGGTGGTGGCGTTGATTATAGGGTTTAATATCGGATGGTGTAATTCTATTACATATACTCCTTGGATCGCATATGTTGTCACACAGGTAATCGGACTTTACCTTGATTGGAAAGACAGATAGATAGTCAATCAAAGCCAGTAGGGATTTCTCTACTGGTTTATTTGTTTTATGGTAAAATATAGGGAAAGAGCTCAGAATAGAGGAATGCCTATGCCTTCAGAACCTATATTAACTGGTGATCAAGTTGTCAAAATATGTGCAGAGTATATGAATGAAAAAGATTTGGTTTTAGTGAAAAAAGCCATGACTTTTGCGTCCAACGCTCATGCTGATCAACATCGTCAATCGGGAGAACCTTATATTGTTCATCCTATTCAAGTTGCAGGAATTTTGGCAAAACTACATCTGGATGCACCGACGGTTGTATCAGGTTTTTTGCATGATGTGGTAGAAGATACAGAGGTCACTTTAGATGATCTAACGGAACAGTTTTCTGCAGAGATTGCCATGATTGTGGATGGGGTAACCAAACTTGGTAAAGTGGAGTATATGTCCCACGAGGAGCAACTGGCTGAAAATCATCGTAAGATGCTCATGGCTATGAGCAAGGATTTGCGAGTTATTCTGGTCAAATTAGCAGACCGTTTGCATAATATGCGTACGCTCAAACATCTTCGTCCAGATAAACAAAAGCGTATTTCCCGTGAAACCATGGCTATCTATGCTCCACTCGCTCATCGTCTAGGGATTGCAAGTGTCAAATGGGAATTGGAGGATTTGTCCTTCCGTTATCTGAATGAAACAGAATTTCATCGTATTCGTGGACTCATGCATGAAAAACGCTCTGACCGTGAAGCGTTAGTGGAAGATGTTATTGCTAAATTATCAGAACAGGTAGAAAAAGCAAATGTTCAGGCAGAAATATACGGTCGTCCTAAGCATATTTATTCCATTTATCGTAAGATGCACGATAAGAAAAAGCGATTTGATGAGATTTACGACCTCATTGCCATTCGTTGTATTACAGAAACAACGAGTGATGTTTACACCACTTTGGGATACATTCATGACTTGTGGAAACCTATGTCAGGACGTTTTAAGGATTACATTGCCAATCCGAAATCCAACGGTTATCAGTCCATTCATACCACAGTTTATGGTCCGAAAGGTCCCATTGAATTTCAAATTCGTACACAAGAAATGCACCAAATCGCAGAATACGGGGTTGCTGCTCACTGGGCTTATAAGCAAGGAACGACCAATAAGGTTGATGTGCATGAAATTTCAGAAACCTTGCATTGGATTCATGAACTAGTCGAGCTACAAGAAAGTTCGGAGTCATCTGCTGAAGAATTTGTAAAAGCAGTGCAAGAGGACATTCTAGGTCAAAAAATCTATGTGTTTACACCTACTGGAGCAGTACAAGAGCTTCCCGTGGGTTCAGGTCCCATTGACTTTGCCTATGCCATTCATTCACAAGTGGGAGACAAGGCAGTAGGAGCTAAAGTCAATGATCGTATGCAACCATTGACTTACATCTTAAAAACTGGAGACAGAGTGGAGATAATCACTTCAAACTCCAGTTTTGGACCAAGTCGAGATTGGATAAAATTGGTCAAAACTAATAAAGCTCGCAATAAAATCAAGCAATTCTTTAAAAATCAAGACAGAGAAAGTTCTATTAACAAAGGTCGTGAATTACTTCAAGAGATGCTCATAGAGAATGGCTATACAGCGAATCAGTATCTTGAAGGTAAGAAAATGGAGGATTTACTTGCTAAAATCAGCTATAAATCAACAGATATACTTTATGCCAATATAGGATTTGGTGAAATATCCACCATTTCTATCTTCAATAAATTGACAGAGGAAGAACGCCGCCAAGCTGAAAAAGAACAGTCTAAGGCCGAAGCCGAAGAATTTATGAATGGGCAGGCAGTCAAGCACGAAAATAAGGCTGTCATGAAAATTCATTCTACTGGTGGAGTAAACGTGGCAGGGACAGATGGTCTTTTAGTGCGTATCAGTAAATGTTGTAATCCTGTTCCGGGCGATGAAATAGTAGGTTATATTACAAAAGGTCGTGGCGTATCCATTCACCGTGTAGATTGCCAAAATGCACGCAGTCAGGAAGATTTTGAACAACGCTTGGTTGAAGTCGAATGGGATGAAAATCAAAGTTCAACCAAGGAATATCCAGCCAATATTGTCGTTTATGCTTATAACCGTGCAGGTATCCTTAATGACATTATGCAGGTACTCAGTAACACTACAAAAAATCTGATTTCTATCAATGCTCAACCAACTAAAGATAAGGCCATGGCTCATGTCCATATTACCGTGGGAATTAAAAATGTGACAGAACTTGCCCATATCGTCGATAAGATAAAGATGACGCCTGATGTAGATTCAGTCAAGAGAACGGATGGTTAAACACTTGGATATCCAAGTGTTTTTCTTTAATGCTATAATATAGAAATGAAATTTGTTATTCAACGTGTGAAATCCGCTTCTGTATCTATCGATAGTCAACTCATAAGTAAAATTGGTCAGGGTTTGCTTCTTTTTGTAGGGATAGAAGATACGGATACAGTAGATGAT
>Ga0131853_10008610_pt1 | contig 18611 bp, 15 predicted proteins | sample TergutLab28metaG_FD_92764 | JGI IMG/M metagenome (GOLD analysis project Ga0131853, IMG submission 92764) | Labiotermes labralis P1 segment gut microbial communities from Petit-Saut dam, French Guiana - Lab288 P1 (version 2) (version 2) | ecosystem: Host-associated > Arthropoda: Insects >...
CCGTTACAAATTGTCAGGACACACCAACACAGCAGACGCTTAAAGCTTTTACGAAGAGTTAAAAACTGAAGGAAATATTTTTGAAATCAAAATGAAACCAAGGGAATAACTTGAGGGTTGTTTGACCGTGCATCTTCCTCATGAAATAAAGTGAAATGCCAACTTGATGCATCTGGGTAATTTTATTGATGCTCGAAATGTTTCGGGTACGTACATACGCCCATCATCAGGAGCATTAGATGTTGAGTTGCAGCATATGGTTTTCTGCACCGAGTTTTTGGATGGGTGGTGGTCTTGAAAGCCGGTGCGAAGGTCGTGTTTACGGTGCGGATGGTGCCGTCGCACGGCACCATCCGCACCGTAAACACGACCTACGCAGCAGCTCTCAAGACCACCATCCATCCAAAAACTCGGTGCAGAAAACCATATGCAGCAACTCAACAACTAATACTCCTGATGATGGGCGTATGTACCCGAAACATGTCGAGCTAAGAATACATAAATAAAATTAACTAGTTGCATGAAGTTGGTATTTCACTTTATTTCAAAAACAGTTTAGTGTTTGGTTAATTAAGTAATAAAACAATTCATGCCCGGAGAGATCACTGGCATTTCTTGCTGTGTGCTGGTTCATACATAAACATGCATACTCTTTTTGAGACACCGCAACAAATACATAATGAGAGCCTTCAGTAGAACTTTTAGCTTAAGTATAGTGCCGTTTGAAGTAAGAGCGTCCATCATACTTGTAGCTCTGGATACACCTCTGGGTAAATGACCAACTTGATGCACAATTAAGTTACATAAAACGTTTATTATTATAATCCTCTACACGTTTCGAGCAACACTGTGCTCATCATCAAGAGGTCAAATTGTATTTATGGTATAGCATTCTCTGTAAGTGACCGCACGGTGTGCAGGTTGAGAAGACGGTTTGCAGGTGGAGAAGGAACTGGTTCCTTCTCAACCTGCACACCGGAAGGTCACTTACAGAGAATACTATACCAGATGTTGTATTAATACAATGTGACCTCCTGATGATGAGCACAGTGTTGCTCGAAACATGTAGAGGATTATAATAATAAACGTATTATATAACGCAATTGTGCATCAAGTTGGTCATTTACCCAGAGTCGTACCAGGATGCACGGTCAGCAAAACATAGAATTTTGGATAAACCATCGGCTACAGAAATAGCGACAGGGCGGTAAATACGATAACTTTGACTGTAGGACCTCGAGGAGAAAGGAATGTCCTACAAATAAACACACCTGGTAAATTCAAAGATATACATTTCAGCCGTTGAATAAATACTGTATTTCCTTCCTACCAGTCATCATCGTGCATTAGCAGCAGCAGTGAAATTAATATATTTCGAAATACAGAACTTGCAAATGACTGGGATAAATAAATAAATAAACAACCTCTTCCTAGTTTTGACTTAACACACGCCTCCAGACATTTCGAACACTTCACACGATAACGTTTTACGAATCGTAAACCCAGTATAAATATTTGATGAAGATGACGTCTCGCGCTGGAACCTTCCACCGCTGTTATAAACTCACGAATACACACACAAAAAATACCTCTAGAAGACCATGAGTCAGGTACAAACCCAAAAGAATGAACTATCCAACACCTACGCCCTGCAGTTTAATGAAGACGTACATAGTGTTACATGCTGTGCAGAAATAGCTAAAAGGGAGGAACCTAGCGTAAGGGGGACATACATAAATACAGCAATAAATTTCGCACAGCGAATGAGATATGGGGAAGCAGACACCTCTGAAAGATGGATGCCATTTCAAGAGAAGAAAAGAGCTTGTCGCTAGAATATAAGACCGCAAGGAAGGACCCAGAAACTTCCAAGATGTTCGACAATATGCATGGAAGGGTTTAACAGTGTGTGAAATACACCTGAGGATAGTAGTGATAAGCATGAACAACAGCCTTAAGACTACTGAAAAACATGTCTGACAGTTTTCTTTCTGTGTCTGAAATTGGTGATAGAGCTCCCTACACATTCACTAAAAGGAAGGAAGGAAGGAAGGAAGGAAGGAAAGAAGGGATGGAAGGAAGGAAGGAAGGAAGAAAGGATGAATGGAAGGAAGGAAGGAAGGAAGGAAGGAAGGATGAAGGGAACGAAGGAAGGAAGGAAGGATGGATGGAAGGAAGGATGGAAGGAAGGAAGGAGGGATGGAAGGAAAGAAGGAAGGAAGGAAAGATGGGATGGAAGGAAGGAAGGAAGGAAGGAAGGAAGGAAGAAAGGATGGATGGAAGGAAGGAAGGAAGGATGAAGGGAACGAAGAAAGGAAGGAAGGAAGGATGGAAGGAAGGATGGAAGGAAGGAAGGAGGGATGGAAGGAAGGAAGGAAGGAAACGGTTTCCCATGGACGGCAATCTTATGCACAATATAGAGTTCCTGTAAGTTACCTGACATTTGCGTGTGTAGAGAACGATATGGGGGCCGCGGTGGCACAGTAGAAGGTCGTTGGTTCGAACCCAGCTGGTGTCATTGTAATTTTTCATTGACATAAAATCCTTCCGATCGCACCATGACACTGGGGTCGACTCAGCTTCTAACAGAAATGAGTACCAGGAGCATTTCCTTGGGGTAAAGGCGGCCGGTACGTAAGGCTCACAACCTTACCGCCATCCTGTGACGTTGTCATGAAATCTGGGAACCTTAACTTCCTGGAACCCCCTGGGCCACTCCAGGACTGTAACGGGACTGCTTTTGGAGAACGCTATGACCTACATCGGTGCCGTTTAGACTGGTCCTGGTGTAACGGGCATGAATGGAGAACACAGTGTCAGGGCGTAACAGACACATCCGTTTGGAGACTTGTAATTTGTCAGTTCTTTGTCTGTCTCAATTTAATGTTCCAGAACTGTTTACTGTTTAATCTCTGTGCATGTAACAACATTTCATATAACACGTGGTTTCTTAAAGATAAATCCATTAAACATCTAACTGACGAACTAATTAACGACATGGAGCAGAGTAATTCTTGAAAAACTAACAAGTTCTCAGATAGTCAAGAAATTCCCCTTATTTTATGGAATCCGAAGGTTCATTACCGCATTCACAACAGCCCGCCACCTGCCCCTATTTTGAGACAGATCAATCCAGGCCGTGTGCACCGTATGCACACGGCCTGCTCCCCGGCTCCCCAAGACACCAGCCAGCACACCAAGAGCTGAAAACCATATGCAGTAATATGCGGTCTTGCGCTCCTGAAGATGGGCATAATGATGCCCGAAACATGTTGTGATAATGGATTATTATTAATAAATCATAACTCTTGCATCAAGCTGGTCTCACACGTCATTTCATATTAAAGATGGACGGTCACACGAATGTCAAATTTACGCTAATCTTGGTGTGCCCTTATTAGAACGATTGAAGTGTAAAATTTTTATATTAATTATAATATACCTTATTTAATCATCCCAACAGTGGCGATACCGTACATGTATTAGCGTGTTGTGTTTGAATTTATTTGTTGTAGAAGACTCCCTGAGGATGGCAACCCGGTTTCGAAACATGTAGGAATTTGACACTTGTCATGAATTGAATTTTATTAAGTGCAATTATCAGTTGATGTATAGACTGTAAGAATAAGCACGGTAGAGTAACATAAGATTATTCACGAATTTCTCAAACCTCTACGCCTTCTAGAGCCCTGCATCTTATTAAATTTTATTCGCCTAATAAATGCTAAAGAATAAAATCAATAAATCTTTCAACGACCAGTAACATTTTTGAAACTGTGCACTATATCATTCGGCATGTATGTCTGCTTCATTGACAGTGGGCAGGAGGATTACTGGAACAATCAAATTGGAAACCGATTTCAGCGTAACTTCCGATGTGGCAACAGTGTATTCTGCAAGCTGTTCTGTAGTCAGCGAGATCAGAGTTCATTACTGCCTCAATCAGAAGCTTCGCAATCAAAAAACAGGAAACCACATTGTACATGTCACAGTATGAAGCCAATAAACTCAGTCTCGCGTTCAATATCTCGAAGACCTTCATGACATCAAATCCTGAGCCACTTCTGTCCACTCTAGATTCCCACATCCTACAACAATGTTGTCCATAGTCAAGTCATCTTGCATCTGAACATTTAATTTTTGTTTGCTGATATTCTCAAGATATTTCCCGCACAAAATTTTGTAAGCATTCAAAGATTTCCCAGTAATTCACTACCCTATGTGATTCCTATAACTAAACAAGTTTCTCCTTGTGCCATACATTGTTCTATTCGTTCCTCATCCTTCTTATATTCAAATAATTCGGTGACAAAGGTAGAGCATAGAGGGATAAAAAATAGTACATGTTACCAGCATAGAACAGGACCGAGAACGCCATGCACTGAACATAGAGTGTTTATGCTGCTAATCTTGGGTGAGGATTGATAATAGTACCTTCGAGAGGGTGGAAGATTTTAAATATATGGGAACAACTTTAACAAATCAAAATTCTATTGCGGAAGAAATTAAGAGCAGATTGAAGTCAGTAAATGCTTGCTATCATTCGGTGCAGAATCTTTTGTTTTCCAGGTTGCTATCCAAAAATTTAAAGATATATAGAACTATAATTTTGCTTGCTGTTTTGTGTGGGTGTGAAACTTGATCGCTGACATTGAGGGAGGAAAGGAAGCTGAAAGTGTTTGAGAATATGGTGTTTAGGAGAATATTTAGACCTAGGAGGGACGAGGTAACGGGAGAATGGGGGATACTGCATAACGAGGAGCTAAATGATTTGTACTCCTCACCCAATATTGTGCGGGTGATAAAATCGAGAAGAATGAGATGGGCTGAGCATGTGGCGCGTATGGGTGAGGAGAGTGGGGATAGGGTCTTGGTGGGGAACCCGGAGGGAAAGAGACTACTGGGGAGACCTAGGCGTGCATGGGTGGATAATATTGGGATGGATCTTCAGGAAGTGGGATGTGAGTATATGGACTGGATTGGGTTGGCCCAGGATAGAGACAGGTAGCGGACGCTTGTGAGTGCGGTAATGAACCTTCGGATTCCGTGAAATGCGGGGAATTTCTTGACTAGCTGCAAATCAGTTAGTTTCTCAAGAAAGACTCTGCACCATGGAGTAAGTAAGTAATCTTGGGTTTTGTGTTACGTCACTTAAGGGAACACACATAAAACCGAACCCACATTAAAAATTAAACCGAATTTAAAAAAAATTTTTTACCCCAAAATTATAAATTTACAATTTAGGGAAATTTATTTTAAGTTTAGGGAAACAAATGCGTGAAGAATTTAACAAAAGAAGTCAGTATGTACAGCGCAATTATATTTGTCCTTGCGTAGTTTCGTTTAACTCAAAAAGAATTGTGTTGTAGCAAATTGCAAATAACAAGGCTTCAAACTAACGGTTTAAAAAAATACGTGCATTTTACATTTATGGTTCCGTGCACCGCTGGTCTATAATAATATTTGTCCAACGAGATGCAACACAAAGCAGTCTATTTATTATTCTGCAAGTTCACTCTACATGTTTCGGGTGTCAACCACACCCATAATCAGGAGTACACTAAATTGTAACTACACCCTCCGGTACTGGTCATATTTTTTGTGTAGCTACCTTCCTCCAACAGCAGCTACTTCAATCCAACAGTAGCTAGTGGCCAAGCTAGCTGTGGTTGACACCCGAAACATGTAGAGTGAACTTGCAGAATAATAAATAGACTGCTTTGTGTTGCATCTCGTTGGACAATTATTAATATAAAATACGTGCAACATACTTCAGTGGGCTGGCAGAAAAAGTAAGAAGAGAAAGAGTGAGAATGGGAAAAAGAAAAATTTGCACCACGAGATTCAAACAAATAAAATAAAGGAAACAGAACGTTTAGTAACAGCACAGTGTGTATACAGTCGCAAGTAGCATCGATTTCTGAATTATGATCCAGATCAAACACAAAAGAACACGTGATTTAACTGTGTGTTAAACGTAACTGTGTTTGGCTACATCAAACGTGTTAAAGTCGTGTGGAATACTATAATCATTATCAATAATATCGTCGTCACTTGTCCCTGCTAATTCTGTTCTTACAGACGTCCGTATATTCAGAAAAAATAAATATTTCTCTCTTGACAATATTTTACTTCAGGTTGGCACACTAATTTATTAATTAAACATCTTGCCAGAGTTTTGACGTTTTGCTGACCGTGCATATCAGTATATTTATCTCAGTAATTAACGAACTTGATGCACAAAATTTTGTTTTACAATAAGTTTATTTCATGCCTCTACATGTTTCGAGCACATGTGCTCATCATCAGGAGGTCAAAATTGTATTACACAGCCTCTGGTATCATCACACCTGTAGGTGGTCGTCCGGTGTACAGGTTGATAGAGGGCTGAGCCCTCTCTCAACCTGTGCACCAGACGGCCACCTATAGGTGTGATGATACCAGAGGCTGTGTAATACAATTTTGACCTCTTGATGATGAGCACATGTGGTCGAAACATAGAGCGGTATGAAATTATTCTAAAACAAAATTTTGTGCATCAAGTTGTTTAATTACTGAGATAAATATCTTGCCAGAGGTTTAATGCACGGTTTCAAAATTCCGGGACGCCTTGTCACCTTGGAGACAAGGATTTTACTTGGGTGTTTGATAGTTGTATATCCTCAGCGTGAAAGTTTTTACCTGTCAAAATTTGGCGAATATAATTTTGAGATGGCTTCTAGATTTCGGCTCAAACTTTGTACCCCTGCATGATTTCAGGCGTCCACCGTGATGTAAATGAAGTCCGCACTGTTTTGGGATTTTACGCAGCGTCGGATTGTAATTGCATACAGATGTTGCGGGACAACCTATCGGTCCCATCTTCGGAAGTCAAGCAGTCCAAGAACTGTCAAGAACTGCCAATAACTGCTTGACCCTTGAAGACAGGACCGATAGGTTGTCTCCCAACGCCTGTAACCTACTACCATCCTAGGCTGCCCGAAAGTGCAAAGGAGCGCAAATGTTGTGAATCTCTCCTTTGACCTTATTTAATATAATGTGCATATTATTCTTCGTAAAATTTTCTCCAGTTTTTAATGAAACTGGATTTAACTACTTTACTTTGGACTTTAAGCTTTTGTAATTTGTATTCATTTCCTACCTCAGAGTAAACATGAAATGCCGTTAAAGAAACAATTAGTTAAAGATATATAGAGCAAAAATTAATTAGTAATTTATTCCGAATACCACACCACACATATAATTACTTTCCTAATATGGTTCATTTGCCGGTCCCAGTAACCGCGCGGTCTAAGGCGTAAGTCTGCGGCCGCTTGCCTGCTGAGATCGTGGGTTCGAATCTCACCGGGGGCATGGACTTAAATATGTTGTGAGTGTTGTGTGATGTCAGGTAGAAGTCTCTGCGACGATCTGGTCACTCGTCCAGAGGAGTCCTACCGACTGCGATGCGTCATGTGTGATCTAGAAACATCGTGAATGAGGAGGCCCTGTTCAACTAAGGGCTGTTGCGCCAACCGACAAACAAACTAGAGGTCTGTGCCGGTCCCAGTGACCGCGCGGGCTACGGCGTAGGGCTGCGGCCGCTCGCCTTCTGAGATTGTGGGTTCGAATCCCTCCGGGGGCATGGATATCTGTCTGTTGTGAGTGTTGTGTGTTGTACAGGTAGAGGTTTCTGCGACGAGCTGATCAGACGTCCAGAGGAGTCCGACCGACTGTGGTGCATCGTTTTGTGTGATTTATAAACCTCAAGAGTGTGGAAGCCGCGGTCCGCGTTGGGCCGCAGAGCCACAAAAAAAAAGGTTCATTGTCCTTCGGTGCACCACAAATAGCCTTCACGGAACACGCAGTATCTGGTGGTTATTATAAGCCTTGTGTATACATAATCACGTATCATGAACAAAATGACTGTTCTTAAACATCATAATGGGCCGTACATATGACAAAAACACTGCTATGAATGATTGACGGTTAAGATCCGCATTTCCACGATGACTGCCTCACATTTCCCTGGAACATGCCTTATTTACTCCCTTCCCTTTCCAGTTTGTTAAGTCGCAGACAACCGAGCAAAACAAAGTCTTCCTTACCTTTTAGCGTAGCGGATCGTATCGACAAATCACCGAAAAACGAAATTACAACCTCCACGTAAAGACTGTTACAGGAAGCCAGGCGACAAACACGGAACTGAAACATGAAAACAGGTTTATTGTTACGTCATTCTGCCGCTTCAGTACGTTAATGAGTGCAGATGTACTTGTTCGAGTCATTGAAATTCGCCGACAAAACAGAACAATCTCTTGGGAAGTTCCAGCCGTTCGTCTCCCTTCAACTGCCGACGTCAGGCTCACTTGAAGGACTACGTTCTTCTTTGACGTAATCACCGCCGTGGTACGTATCTACCAAACTCCATGGCGTCACATCCCAGAATCCAATAATATTCCTGCTCAAATTTTACAGTTTTGTGTTGACGTTACATTACGTTATGATCTTCGAGTTCTGTAATTTTATAAGCGACTGCTGTTAGAAGTAAATGCTAAAGGTAAATCAGTCCCATTACAGGCCTGGACAGGCCCAGAGGGTTCTTAGGAGGTTATGGTTCCCAGATTCCGTGACAACGGCACAGAATGGCGGTAAGGCTCTCAGCCTTACACACCGGCCGCCTTTACCCCCAGGAAATACTCCTGGTACTCATTTCTGTTAGAGGCTGAGTCGACCCCAGGGCCATTGTGCGATAGGAAGGATTTTATGTCAATAAAGAATCCACTGACACCACCTGGGATCGAACCAGCGACCTTCCGATTTGTAGCACAGCACCTTAACCACTGTGCTACCGCGGTCACCCTGCTGTTAGAAGTAGAACGCAAATTTCGAAAAGTGACCGCTTCCTGTCCTCAGAAGGAAGGGCTGGGAAGCTCGTACTCAGCTGTATCAGGTCAAAATAATTATTCTTAATGTCAATAGCCGTATGACTGAATACGTGACTTAAATATGAATTCTGTACGTTTTATTGAAATTGTAGAAACGTCGCATACATATCGCTCCAAATAGCCTAAGTAGACGAAACGTAACTTTAAAAATAAATATCTAATTAATTTATACAGTTCAATCATCGACAGAAGTGTAAACATTCGTCCCTGTCAGTATAATATAACACGAATTTCAATAAGGTTGATGGAGGTAAAGCGCCACATATTCTTGACGTCAGCAACAGATGTATGTGAATTGTCTCCATAAATATGTGGCCTTTGTCCCATAGTATCCCGTTCACATTTGTGGCTAAACCATACTAAGTGAAAATCCAAGAACATAACACTTTAATATTGTCCCCAAGGTGTTATTTCACATCTCTCGGCCGGAGTGTCAGTTGGCATCAACTTCCACCGGGTCAGCGTCGGCTTTTGAGAAATTTACACTTGATCAGCTGGTTAAAAATTTCTCTGTCTCCATAGTTCCTGTTTACACTAGCTTGCCACTTAATCATTGACGCTGGTCTACAGCTTCAAATTGTTCATAAGATTCGTTTTAATATTATCATTGTCCAAACTACATGCAGACCCGCAAGTTGTCTAGTCCACTAAGCTTTCCCGATTAGTATTCTCTGCGCATCTTTCGCCGATTTGTGCATGCTACATTTACTGCCCTGTGGGCCGCTCAGTCAGTATAGCGACTGACTACGGGCTGGACGGTCCGTCATCGAATCCCGGTGGAGGCAAGATTTTCCGCCCGTCCAGACCGGTCCTGGGGCCCACCCAGCCTCCTGTACAATGGGTACCGGGTCTTTTCTGGGGGTAAAGTGCGGCCGGGACGTGCTGCTGACCACTCACCCCTTCTAGTGCCGCGGTCATGGAAGAGTAGAGCTATACCTCTACTCACCCTCTGGGCTACACCAGGCCTGTAAAGGGGTCACTTTACTTTGCATATACTGCCCAACACAGCTTCCTTAATCTGGATACCTCAGGTAGGTGACAATACAAATTATAGGACTCGTTATATCATTTGCTTCTCTGCGTTTAACCCGATTTATGTCTTCAGCGTGCTTTCTGGAAATAGACGCTGGCGTTCACTGACGTCAAAGTAAAGTTTTGTTTTTGTTTTTGTTGTTTGCTGACGGAAACGCCTCTGCTAACTTTCAGGTTATAAAACAGTTATCTGTATTATCAACTCCTATGCATCCAAAAAGGTCTTAATTTAATGAAAACATAATCGACTGGCATCACAGCTTTCACGACTTTAAACAGAGGGAAATGGTTTTAAGTAGTATAGGATTAGGCAGAATGGAGAAACACTCACGAGCATAGAAGGTAGCTAGACAGCAAAATAGACTTTGCAGCTTTTTGGGGTCGAGGTTAATTGGATTTTCACAGCAATACGACAGGATAGGAGGAGGTTTAGAAGGAGAGAAAGTTAAGGAGTAGCTTTCAGAACAGAGGGGTTAGGGGGAGAGGGGTGGGAAGTTTAGATGAAAAGACGAGAGTTTTTGGAGTATATTTCCGTTTTTTTTTGTTTTTTGTTTTCACAGTTTGCTTTGTTTCCTACCGCCTTCTTTCTACATCCCATTCGTTTTGCCTTTCTCTTTGCTTACATCTCACGTAATTGCATCGGACCTCTCCGCACTGTTTGTGCAGTGTCCCAATAACAAGAGATCTCAGTTGGAAAGAGATTTAGCAACCATCGCAATACACGCCAGACGAAGGGCCGTTGTTCCACTCCTTTCTACTGTACTGATAAGCCGACATTTAACCAAATTATTTGCTTCCATTACACGCTTCCTTCTGTTAAATTGTTGCTGGTGCTTAGGTTAATTTCTTCCCTCCCTTCTCTGTTATCAACAATTTATCTGTTAAATCGTTATCAACCTGTGCTGTAACACGAAAACGCATTTTGACCTTTGACGTTGCAAAAATGAATCGATGCCTTGAGAGCTGTGAAGAGAACTGGTGGAAAGTAAATTAAATGGTTAGACTCGCTCATGAAATCTTAGTAATTGACCAACTTAATGCACAAATTCTTATTTTTATTGTTACACCGTTCATGTTGTCGAGTTACTCAATTAAAACACCAAACCACTGCACATATATAAAATTTATAAAATTTACACATTAAAACATTAAAAAAGCTCCGACATGTTTCGGTCCTAACACCATCCTCAGCGAGCCATATCGACCTTGTTAAAGTCTCACTATAAAAAGTCACATTAATTTCGCTGTACAAGTTGGGTATCGTGGCAGCATGCTGCTATAATACCCCAACTTGTACAACGAAATTAATATGTGACTATTTCTAGTGTGATTTTAGCAAGGAATATATTGCTCCCTGAGGATTGTCTTAGGACCGAAATATGTCGGATCGTTTTTAATGTTTTAATGTGTAAATTTTATAAATTATATATATGTGCAGTGGTTGGTGTAATAATTGAGTAGCACAAATTCTTGTTTAATAATAATTTTGTTATATTCCTCTACATGTTTCGAGCACAACGGTGCTCGAAACATGTAGAGGAATATAATAAAAATATTATAAAACAAGAATTTGTGTATTAAGTTGGTCAATTACTAAGATTATACTGATATGCACGGTCAGCAAAACATCAAAATTCGCTCGTGAATTGTTAAACACATAACTCTCTAACTAAATGACCACTTGTCTTACAAACCCACGTAATTACTTGGGTACCTAACGAAACATCCAACCATCTCCCCACACCTATCTAATTCTAAAATTATACATCACACTGTGAAGATATGGTGGAAGCGAACAGAAGGCGCCTTACATTCCCAACACTGAAGAAAGAGGCCTTGGAGTAGGGCGTGAATCACCGAGTATTATCGATCATAGTCGATGGTAATCGACCAGTTTCCATTGGAATCCATCCGTATCGAGTACAGTCGATACTTGCAGCCTGGTTGTGGAGCAGATCGTGAATATCATGTCAGCATGTCGAATAGTGGTCACGTGACTGGTTACACGTTGACCTACAGAGATGACAGAGATAAGTAATGAAATCAAGGATAGTGATCATACAGTTTGCTCAGACTGGCATGACTAGAAACACTTGTAGGATTTTGACACGAAACGTTTGGAGAATTCACACTTCGCGATATCGAGGGCAATGGGACAAGATACTACGATTGATGTCGGGGAAAATGACTGTGGAGAAAGGAGGTAATGCAAATCGCTGTTCTTCTTGTCCACTGGGGGCTCTCTTATTAGAGTCGGTGGTTCTTCGTTTTAGTTGTGCAAGTGATCACTTAAAACATGTGAAGTATTTCCATTTTTAAAAAGGGCAACGAAAATATATGATAATTTTCGCACTTGTTTTCCGGATTCCGCAGTGTTTCTCCATCCTGACTAAACAGTCCTCTGTTTGTTGTATGCTTTCTTCTGGGTAATTCCCCGGCGTCTGAGTTTTATATGCCGACGTTTCGGAACACTGTGTCTCTTCCATATTTATAGGCAGGTAGGTATTCTTCATACTTACACCGCCTATGAAGATGGAAGAGAGAGAGTGTTCCGAAACGTTGGCGTATAAAATTCATATGCCGGGGAATTACCCAGAAGAAACCATACAACAATCAGAACACGGCGAAAGTTGTTGTACCCGCTGCGGACCCGATGAGGAAAGTATCTTGGATGTTGTTCCCAGGAGGGACGGAGCTCGGAACTCAGGTTAGGACGGGGAGTAGGGCAGGAGTTTTATTGTGCGTAATTAGGGAATAATTGCAGTTACAACTGAACTCTATTGGTGACAAATCTCGCCAGTGGGCTCTTCATTACCGTTAACACTCACTGACCGTCCAGTTTCATCATCTGTTGCACAGTCACTGTTCGAGATACACAGCGGACTGCTACTGCAGAACAAAGCAGCTACTGTTACATACTTTACTCCACACACTGCTCGCGCGATAAACACTTAGCGCGTCCAGTTATAAACAAAAATAGAAGGAAATTATATTCCTCCCATGCCTGGTCTGCTTACTGAGAAATGGAAGTGTAAACAAATGGTATGAGTTACAGAGACGCGAGAACTAAGCACGATAAAATTAAGCTTATGACTTACATACAGTACATACAAGAATGCTAGAAAGAAAACCACAACAAAAAACTAATGTGTGTCAACTACACGACAAAGTTTTGAAATCAAGAAGTTCTCTGTTTCTTTTGAAAGTTCAACAAATAAAACAATTCAATTGCACGAATAAAAAAAACACGGTACAAACACAAAGTATGGCGATGAGTAACTGGTTTGCTGCGGATGGAAAACTGGCACACATAAGGCGGGATGTCTGACACGGGATATATCATCGTGACAGGGTGAAGTGGGGCCGCTGGGATCTCAACTGTTACGCTCCCCACAGCACGGACGAGAGGGTCCGCTTTTGTATTACGAGCAGATCTCAAACTACAGCACAGCTAATCCATTTTCATAAAATTCAAATATAATTTGCCCAGCAATACTACATTTGGTACACATACACTATAGTTCAACGTCTTTACGACAGTCATGTGTTCGTAAACATATCTCCAAATAGCCTTTTTTTTTTTTGAAAATGGTCTTTCAGCAAAAAATATTCAGCAGATATAAAAACCCGCCAACGAAAAATTATTCCGCTTGTGATAGTTGTGCGGTTGGTGATCGCTTACAAAATGGTGTGTAATTTTTCAAATTAAAATTGCTTAGACAAGAAACATAATGACCTGTAACTTAATAGTGAAAATAGGAACTTGGATTAGACAGCTGAGTGTCGCTGCTTCAAGCGGTACACGGCTGAATTCATTCCGATGCTCTTGCAGCGGGTTGTCTAGCTGGAAAGTGAAGAAAAGTCCTCAGCATGACTGTGACAAGCGGGATCCAATTGGAGAGCGCTACATGAGTCGGGCAATTGCAGGGAAACGAAGAGGCTGCACAGAAATAGGAGACTTCAGGATCCGAGAACGGAACGGTGTAAAGGTGTTGGTTTACTGCTTTGAGAGGTCTTTTGCAGTAATGAATGATATTACAACAGGGTGGAAACCTAGTATAAGAGAATAAAATTAGCAGATATTAAAATCTCGTTCAAAATTTGTAAAAGGCGGTTTGTTTCCACACTTTGGAAAGAAAGGAAAATGTAAATTGCAAAAGTTTTATTCGGCAGACGCTAAATTTAAGCTCTTTAAAATACCTAACTTTCACAACAGTGTTCGTAAATGTGGGAGTAAAGCCGAACGACGCGACACTAATGCGCATGTGCGTTCTTGGTTTCCGAAATGTCAACTTGTCAACCGTTTAGTGTAACTTTGGTTAGTGCACTTATCAACACTTTTGACACTAAAATATTGCAGGTTGTCCACAAGTTGTGTTCAGGTTCACGGCGTGCATGTCACAACAAACAAGCTTTTGGCTCCCCACACAGTGTTAAGTGACTTTCCGCCCCCCTTCCCCGCACCTCCCTAGTGGAAGCACACAGTGTTCTTTTTGAGGTACGAACTGAACTTTCGTCTAAAATTTACATTAAGATTTGGTTGCCAAAAGTTGAAGCATGTAATGTTAAGACCAAATCTACAAATTAATTTATTGTAGTGGGCGAATTATTTATTTAACTTATATTTGGATGACGTTATCCGGAATTGGTTACAGAAATTAAAAACTAGTAGATTTTTATAGAGCTAATTTTTAACACACTACTATTTGCAGATGACCAGTTTATTATTACTGACACAGAAGACAATTTGCAAAAGGCAGTCTCTTTATTATATATCATATCTAAAGAATATAATTTGGAAATTACCACAAAAAAGACGAAGGTTTATGATTTCGTTGGGGCAGATCACCTAAGAACAAAAATTATTATAAAAGATGAAACACTAGAACAAGTTAGACAGTTTACTTATTTATGTTGCAGTATATCTTACCAATTTTCCAATGATGTAGAATCGAAATTGGCAAAATTTTTACAATTAATAGGTACTATTAAGAGAACTATTTTTTAGGAAAGTGAGAACGGAAACTATTTTGAAAATATACAACACTTTAGTTTTACCTACATTTTTATATGGGTCAGAAAATTGGACTCTAACAGCCTTAAAAAGACGAAGAATTGAAGCAGCAGAAATGAAGTTACTGAGACTTCTGGCAGGCCACACCCTTTATGGCCACAAGACAAACGACTACATACGCCGTGAACTACGGATTACAGGCATACTAGACAAGACGGATGAATACAGACGGAACTGGCTTTCAACACTTGCAAAGACTGCAACAAAACCGAATCCCTTTTATATCATACCACTACAGACCACAAGGAAGAAGAACATTTGGAAGACCGAAGAAACGTTGGAGAGAGCAGTTGTAACTGTGGAGACGGAACGGATCAAAGGGTCCAATCCTTGATGTTTATGATGATGATGGACGAACTATCAGCATTTTAAAGGGTAACGAATACTAGGTTGGGAAATAAAATTCCTCCTTATAAAAAATGGGGGCCACGCGGTGGCGCAGTTGGTTGAGGCACTGAGCTACAAGCAGGAAGGTCGCGGGTTCGATTCCCGAAGGTGTCATTGGAATTTTTCATTGACATAATCCTTTCGGCTGCACTATGGCCCTGGGGTTGACTCAGCCTCTAACAAAAAAGAGTCCTGGGAGGTAAAGGTGGCCGGTACGTAGGGCTGACAACCTTACCACCTTCATGTGTCAATTACCTTGAAATCTGGGAGCCTCAGCTTCCTGGAACCCTCTGGGCCTGTCCAGGCCTGTAATTGGACTGCTTTACCTTTATCTTTATTTTATAAAATATACGACCAGCAAGTGTATCTGAATTTATTGCATTACAGACTGCGTCGTTTCCACGTGTTTCGCCCACAGTAGGTTGCCGAAACACGTAAGAGACTACACTCTTGACAGTACAATAATTACGTATCTATATATACAGGGTTATTCAAAATAATTGTCGGGGTTTTAACAACTTGTCATACACAATACACTTGAGATAAGAGTATGTGTATTTTTTATTTAATAGAACAACACTCCAAGTTTTTGTTACATAACTTACATATGCTCTATATATATACCCTTTGTGATTCTACAAACATCAACACGATAATCGAGTTCGTTCCAGACTGTTTGTAGCATGTGGTGATGGTTTCAATGGTGGTTCTGATTCATACCTTCAGTTCCGGGATACTTGCGGGAAGAGGAGGAACATAAACCTGATCCTTGACGTACCCCCATAGAAAGAAATCACATGGGGTTGCATCAGGAGTGTATTGTGTATGACCCCGACAATCATTTTGAATAACCCTATACACTTGTTGGTCTATTTAACGTAATGAATCATCAGTGCGAAGTCATGAATCATTTAAAATTTCCCCCTATTTGCGGAACCCAAGTTTACCCCACGACTTCAATGAATACTGATATTGAACCCAATCGTGAGCTACATGAAGTCAGTCGATTCTGAAGGGTTCTGACGAGCGTTGCATACACTCATGATATGACATACACTACATCGTTTCTGTAGCTTGTGGTCTTGTATTCCTAACAGCATATAATTGTCGTCTTTTTGTCGATATTATGTGAATCCAGATAAACAAAAAAATGGGTTCGGGTAGCCATTTGTCTAATTTAAGAATGCATTAGAGCAGCTTTCAAACCGAAACGTAACAAGCGCTATATAGGTAAAGAATAGAGTGTCATGAGTGTATGAGTGTGTTAAAGTGGCAACTACGACGCAGCCATCGACATGTCTTCCCTGCCTTCGCTTCAGCGTGTAGGAAAGTGAATTCCCTAAAACTCTATATTGTATACTATACATGACTGTTCCTGGCGGATATGACTCTTTTTTTTAGCTTGGCTCAACGATACTAACGTTTCGGTGGGACGTATTGCCTCCATCTTCACAGTCAGAATAGAAAATGAAGAACACCCATTCTTCCGATATGTAACAAACTAAAACGTGTCACTTTCCAGAAAAAAGCAAGCTTTAAATCTTAGTGCAAATTCACGACGTATTTTCCATCATGATTAGTTAAGTGCAGAGTGATTCAAAACGATGGACTCAATTTTGTACGTCCGTATTTCCTGAATTATACATGTTATGTGAATGATCTACACAACATTTGAAATAGAAACTCCTATAAGTTCAAATATTACCTCTATAGCTCTCGTCTGGTGCATAACCTTGCAGCAGCGTCAGTTGAGAGCAAAATGGCCGCTAGGCAGCACAAGATTTTTTGCGTGCATTGGAGGAGAACGTGAGATGAATTCAAGAGAGATTTGAGGGTAGCTCACTCACGGCAACTCGTAGAGCGAGCAGAGAACTTGGAATACCGCAACCAACTGTCTGGCGTGTGATGAGGCGCCGTTTACTATTCAATTGAGTCCATCTTTTTGAATCACCCTGTATTTTCAAATTGATATATATATATATAAATATATATATATGGCCGAGAAACTATGCATTTATTTGACGCACTGTGTGGTAAACTATAAATAAATGACAAACAGCACTTAGTTCCGACATATATCAACACAGTAATTTGAATTCATGGTTACCAAACTTACGAGTAGGCATACCAATTCCACAACACATGGTTCCCAAATGTATAAGCAAAATGATCTACGACGTGCCGTTTCCATTTGTGCTTATTGCGTATTTTATATAAGTCATATCCTAAACCTATCACTACTGCTTTTCAACATTTCTTTAGAGTACGCCATTAGGAGTGTTCAGGTAAACAAGGAGGGCTTGAAACTAAAAGGTACACATCAGCTTCTGGCTTATGCCGATTGTGTTAATATACTGGGAGGAGGTCTACATACTGTAAAGGAAAATGCAGAAGCTTTAGTAGCTGCTACTAGGGAGATTGGACTGGAAGTAAGTACTGATAAAACTAAGTACATGGTCATGTCTCGAGATCAGAAGGCAGGACGAATTCACAGTGTGAGGATTGATAATAGTACCTTCAAGAGGGTGGAAGGGTTTAAATATTTGGGAACAATTTTAACAAACCAAAATTCTATTGCGGAAGAAATGAAGAGCAGATTGAGGTCAGGAAATGCTTGCTATTATTCGGTGCAGAACCTTTTGTCTTCCAGGTTGCTATCAAAAAATTTAAAGATCAAGATATAAGGAACTATAATTTTGCCTGTTGTTTTATATGGGTGTGAAACTTGGTCGCTGACATTGCGGGAGGAAAGGAACCTGAAGATGTTTGAGAACATGGTGTTGAGGAGAATATTTGGACCTAGGAGGGACGAGGTAACGGGGGAATGGAGGAGAATGCATATCGAAGAGCTAAATGATATGAACTCTTCACCCAATATTGTGCGGGCGATAAAATCGAGAAGAATGAGATGGGCTGGGCATATGGCGCGTATGGGTGAGGAGAGGGGGGTGTATAGGGTCTTGGTGGGGAAACCGGAGGGAAAGAGACCACTGGGGAGATCTGGGCGTAGATGGGTGGATAATATTAGGATGGACCTCCAGGAGGTGGGATATGGGTATATGGACTGAATTGGGCTGGCCCAGGATAGAGATAGGTGGCGGACGCTTGTGAGTGCGGTAATGAACTTTCGGGTTCCGTGAAATGCGGGGAATTTCTTGACTAGCTGCAAACCAGTTAGCTTCTCAAGAAGG
>Ga0131853_10008611_pt1 | contig 18610 bp, 13 predicted proteins | sample TergutLab28metaG_FD_92764 | JGI IMG/M metagenome (GOLD analysis project Ga0131853, IMG submission 92764) | Labiotermes labralis P1 segment gut microbial communities from Petit-Saut dam, French Guiana - Lab288 P1 (version 2) (version 2) | ecosystem: Host-associated > Arthropoda: Insects >...
TGTATGAAGCCGGTGCAGTTGACGGAATCCGCAACCGTTTCCAGGAGCTTTGGTATATTACCCTCCCAAGTATGAAATCACAGCTTCTTTTTAGTGCAGTACTTCAAGTTAGTGCATCATTTGCAGCCGGTAGCATAAGTCGTGACCTTATCGGCTTCCCGTCACCGCTTTACTCAACCCATACAGTTATCCTTCATATGGAAGACTATGGGCGTATGCGTTTCGAGATGGGTTATGCGTCGGCAATTACAGTAGTGCTTTTCCTCTTTACACTTGGTGTAAACCATGTAGTGCGTAAATCTCTTGGCGAAAAGAAAAAAGATGAGAGGGAGGACGAATAGTATGCAGGCAAATCAAAATTCAAAAGCAGAAGCTTTAAGGAAACGGCAAGCCGCAAAAAACAAAGCTTTTGATAAAAAGCATAAAAAAATGGAACAAAAGAAAAATAAACGTCTAGCCCGCTCAAAAGCCGGTGACGTGATGGTCATGGCTGTTCTTGTTGTTTTTGCAGCAGCTATGGGTGCACCACTTCTTTATGTTATTTCCACCGCATTTAAACCAATGGAGGAACTTTTCCTGTTTCCGCCGCGGTTCTTTCCCATTAACCCAACATTTAGAAATTTTACAGATTTGGGTATTGCAATAGAAGCTTCATTTATGCCTTTTTCACGGTATTTATTTAACAGCTTGTTTATTGCAATAACTTCAACCGTTGGACACGTTTTGATTGCTTCCATGTGTGCTTTTCCGCTGGCACTTCACAAGTTTAAATACAGAAATTTTGTTTTCCAAACAATCGTTATTTCTCTTATGTTTTCCGGGTTTGTAATTGGTATTCCACGCTTTATGCTTATGAACCAAGTTGGAATGTTAAATACTTATTGGGCAGTTATTCTTCCGGCAGTTGGAAGCACTTTGGGACTGTATCTTATGAAACAGTTTATGGAGCAAATCCCCAAATCTATTTTAGAGTCTGCTCGTATTGACGGGGCAGGAGAGATGAGAACTCTTTGGCAAATTATCATGCCAATGGTAAAACCTGCTTGGCTTACACTTATTTTGTTCTCTTTTAACGCTTCATGGAGTGACTCATATGCAGCCGGGCTTTATTTGCAAAATGCAGCACTAAGACCTGTGCCAATGCTTCAAAGGTATATTGCAGCCGGTGGGCTTATGCGTGCCGGTGCGGGTTCGGCTTTTGCTCTAATTATGTTACTACCCCCAATTATTATTTTCATTTTGACACAAAGTAATGTTATTGAAACCATGAAGTCCTCGGGCTTGAAGGAGTAGTATAGATGAAAAAATTAATAAGTATTGCTTTAATAATAGTACTTTTGCTTTCGTCAACTATTCCTGTAATGGCTCGTGCGCCTTTTGAGGCATATTTGTATGACAGTGTAAGATGGGGGCAAACATTACCATCGCTAAATGGGTATGTACCGGAGATGTCTTTTTCGGGGCAAAGCCTTGGAGTTGGAGCATTTTCAAACCCAAGTGACGTTTTTGCAACACGTGATGGACTCTTATATGTAGTAGATACAGGAAACCATCGCATTGTTGTCATAGATATAAACGATGTTGTTTACGAAGTTTCCCATATTATTGATGGTTTTTATAACATGCATACAGGCGAATGGGATACATTTAACCGCCCGCTTGGGGTTTTTGTAACTGTGTATGGTGATGTATACATTGCAGACACCAACAACGCCCGTGTTATTTCACTTGACGCATTTGGCAACCATAGACGGGAAGTTTTAGAGCCTGTTTCGGAACTTTTACCTGAGTTTTTTACCTACCGTCCGCAAAAACTGGCGGTTGACCTTGGCGGAAGAATTTTTGTTGTTGCCGAAGCTGTAACAGAGGGGCTTATGCAATTTTCCAGTCATGGTGAATTTACAGGTTTTTTTGGTGGAAACCGAGTTACGCCCGACGCTGCTGAAATTTTTCTTCGTATGTTCCTCACAGCCGAGCAGCGTGCAAGAAGAAGCCTTTTTATCCCGGTTGAATATTCAAATGTATATATTGACTCAAATAACTTTATCTTCACAACAACTGTTCGTGCAACAGAAAATCAGGTTAAACGCTTAAACTTTATGGGCAATAACATACTAAGGCATACCGGGGCAACCTCTAACAACTTTGGTGATTTGGTTGAATGGTCAGGTGATGGGCACTCAATTGTTGATGTCACCGTTGACGAGTTTGGAAACTTTACTGCACTTGACAGTACTCGTGGGCGTTTATACCAATACAATCAACTTGGTGAGCTAATGTTTATCATGGGTGGAATTGGTGATAGTCTTGGACTGTTTAGGAGTCCTGTAGCACTTGACCAATTTGATGGAAGAATATTTGTACTGGACAGTATAACAAACGATATTACAACCTTTGTAAAAAATGAGTTTGGAACACTCGTACACAATACAAACAATGCATTTTTCCTTGGTGATTATCAAACTGCGGCAGATGGCTGGAATGAAGTTTTGCGTCTAAACGTAAACTTTCCTATGGCGTACATCGGACTTGGTCATGAAGCAATGCGGGTACGTGATTTCCGCTCTGCAATGTATTTCTTTAGACAGGCAAACCATCGCCAGGGATACAACCGAGCATTTAGAGAAGTAAGGAATGAATGGCTTCGTGATAATTTCACATATTACTCAATAGGGCTTATTGTTTTTACTGTTGTAATGCTTTACACCAAAGAACAGCGTAAAAAACTTTATGAAAAAATCGGAAAATATTTTGCGGATGCCTAGGAAGGAGTAACTCAGGTGCGTAGAACAATTGGAACAGTACTTTATGCTTTTCATATCCTGCTTCACCCTTTTGATGGGTTTTGGGATTTGAAACATGAAAAAAAGAATACCTTTAGTGCGGCATTTGTGCTGCTTGGTATAGTAGTTTTTGCAGTAATCCTTCGTTTTCAGGCTGCCGGATATTTGTTTAGGCCGGAAATAGCTGAAAATGCGTCACTTGTTTTAAATATTTTGACTGTAATTGGGCCGGTTGTCCTATGGACGGTTGTAAACTGGGCAATAACAACTTTGTTTGATGGAAAAGCTTCAATGAAAATGATTTTTATTGCCACAGTTTTTTCCCTCACACCGTTTCTTCTATTTTACCCACAGCTTGTACTTACTCATGTTCTTCTTGCGGAAGAAGGCAACTTTATTGGTGCAATTGATATATTTGTTGGGTTGTGGACAGTTATGTTGCTGCTGATTGGAAACCTGACAATTCAAGAGTACTCAATGAAAAAAACAATTGCGGCTTCCATTGCAACGATTGTTGGTGTAGCAGCGTTTTTATTTCTTGGCGGAGTATTCTACAGTGCAGTTTCGCAACTGTTTTCGTTTTTTGCAACACTAATAATGGAAATTCAGTATTGGTAGGGGGATAATAAAATGAAATTTAAAAGATTAGTTGCCCTTCTGCTTTGTTTCATTATGGTCTTTCCGTTTGTCGCTATTGCAGAAGAAGAAAACGAGCCATATAGACCTCATTTGGGTTTCGAGTTTATAGCAGAAAACGAAAATTTTGAGATGTTTGCAGATTCAGCAACAGGAATGTTTTTTGTAAGGGATAAGCGCACTTTAGCAGAGTTTCATTCTCGCCCTGTAGATTTTATGGAAGACACAGTAGCTATGGGTATAAACAGAGCAGCAATGAGTTCATTAATTACCATTCGTACATTAGATTTTATGCAGATTGAGCGTATCTTCCCTTCCAGTACAGAAAGTGCAGGACAAGGAAATATGACTTTTACAAAAATCACAAATGGTTTTGAAGCAAATTTTCTTTTTATAGATCAGGCTATTTCGGTACTTGTTCGGGTTTTCCTTACAGATGATGGATTTAGGGCAGAACTGCCAAATTACGGGCTTATAGAACATGGCTTTCATACACTTACACAAGTGCAGCTTATGCCATTTTTTGGGGCAGGTCAAGCCGGTGAAGAAGGGTATGTATTTATCCCGGATGGCTCGGGTGCTTTGGTTGAGTTTGATGCAATATTTAGTTTGCCCCATGAACTGATAAGACCATTTTATGGTCAAGATGCTGCAATGGCTTCAATTATGGCACCAGCCCCGGATGAAGTTTATCGCTTGCCTGTTTTTGGTATAAGAAGAAACAATCAAGCATTTTTAGCAGTAATTGATGAAGGTGCACCGGTTACTACTTTAAGCCTTCGTGTAGGGGGCGATACCTCCAAGTATTTTAGAACAATGCCAAACCTAATTTATCGTGAAAGACATACAATGGTTTTGTTTGAAGACACAGAAAATGAGCGTTCGTTATTACAACCTTCTCCAAGGCGTTTAAGGCATGGTTTAGCAATTGATTATATTTTGCTTAGCGGAGAAGATGTAGATTATTCTGCTATGGCTGTTGCATACAGGAACTATCTGCTTGAGCGTAATATGCTTGCAAGGCGGGATACATCACCATTTTTAGATTTAACACTAACTGGTGCAATCAGGGTAAATCGCAATTTCCTTGGAATTCCCTATCAAACACTCCAGCCGCTCACTACATTTCCGCAAGCTTTGCAAATTGCAGAGTATTTTGAGGGGTTAGATATAGATAATATCCATTTAAACCTTGTCGGTTTTAACCGTGGAGGACAAGGGGAACTTTTTAACCGTCGTGTCCAGCCAGAAAGACGGCTTGGAGGAAGAAGAGGGCTTAGTGCATTAATTGAGGATAGTAGTGACAATATAAATATCACTTATGCGGCAGAGCTTATAAACGTACAACGTCGTGGAAATGGTTTTTCTCCTTCACGTCATGCCGCAAGAAATATAAGTGGTGGTGTGGCACAACAATTTTTCTTTAATACAATTAACCGTTTGCGTGACTACACTCGTATACCACGGCTTATACTTTCACCACTTCTTATACCGGTTCGTGTTGCAACATTTATTGCCAGTTTGCTGGATTTTGATTTAACTTCTGTAATTATTACAGGGCTTGGCTCTACAATTCACGGTGACTATGCCGGTGCAAACTTTACAACAAGAGATGAATCACTGGTCTTGTGGCAGCAAACCATTCGAGAAATTGTTGAAAGCGGAGTGGACTTTGTAGCTGATGGTGGAAATGCATATGTCTTGCCATATGCCAGCCGAATAGTTGGGATTCCAATGGGCAGTAGCGGTTTCCGCATGACAACTCGTGAAGTACCTTTTTACCAAATCGTTATTCATGGTTTTATTCCGTATAGTGGTGTTCCGGTTAATATGGCAGAAGGTCAGCGGCAAAGTTTCCTTCGTATGATTGAATACGGAGCATGGCCAAGTTTCAGCCTATTTTATGCAGAATCCACGGCAATTCGTGGTAATGACCACTTTAGAATACTAAGTGGAAATTATCGCTCATGGACTAATGAAGCCAGGCAAACATTTGCCACAATGCAAGAGTTTTATAGAATAACCGGTGGCTCTCCAATGGTGAGACATGAGCGGATTATGCCTCTTGTTTACGCTGTAACATATGAAAATGGTGCAGTTATCATTGTAAACTACCGTGATGAAGATATTGTTCCGGAAGGGTTTGAAACACTCACAAACTATGTACCGGCAAGAGGGTATCGAATGATTGGTGGGGTGAGATAAATGGATTTTGAACGCAGGAAAGCATGGGCAGGCAGGTTGTTTGTTTTGCCCTGGGTAATTGGTGCGGCTATATTTTTTTTCTACCCACTAATTCAATCCCTTTACTTTACATTTAATGAAATGGACTTTTTACCCCAAGGTGGATTTGAATTAACTCGTGTCGGTTTAACAAACTACTCTGATGCACTTTTTAGAGACGCATATTTTCTGGAAAACTTAGTTGAAGCTATTCAGGAGATTGCAATTTCGCTTCCGCTTATATTACTTTTCTCGCTATTTGCTGCTGTACTCCTTAATATGCCGCTTAAAAATCGTGGGTTAATACGAATGGTGTTTTTCGTACCGGTTGTAATGACAAGCGGAGCATTATTTTATCTTATGCTTCCCGACCGTGGAGGGGCTGCCGGTGCAGGTTCAAACCTGATGCTTGGCAACATGAACATGGAGTTTATGCTAAGTCAAATTATTCACAACCAGTCAATGGTTGAAACAATAACAAATGCAATGGATCAAGTTTTTGATATTATTTGGCGAAGTGGTATTCAAACACTACTTTTTCTTGCCGGGCTTCAATCAATTTCACCTTCTTTATATGAATGTGCAAGCGTAGAAGGCGCATCTGCTTGGGAAAAATACTGGAAAATTACAGTTCCACTTGTGTCACCAATAATTCTTGTAAATATTGTTTATACTGTTGTAGACACATTTTCTGATTATGGAAACTCCATGCTTAGGTATGTTTTAAACGTAACGTTTAGTCAATTGCGTTTTACCTATGGAACAACTATGGCTTGGCTGTACTTTTTAACAATGGCGGCAATACTTGGCTTACTGTTTTTTATAATTTCCAAGTTTGTATTCTATACAGACGAAGACAAATAGGAGGGCTTTATTATGGTAGACAAAATTAATAACCGTTTAAAATCTCTCTTTACTGTATACCGTATGCAAAAAGTGGTGTGGAAAATTGGGCTGTGGTTATTGCTTGGTGGTTTGATGTTTATTATGGTGTATCCTCTAATTGTAGCGGTGTCCATGAGTTTAATGTCATTTTCCGACCTTTTAAACCCGCTTGTAATTTGGCTTCCAAGAAATATTTCTTTTAACGGTTTTGTGCAAGCATTTGATGCTTTAAACTTTACTGAAACATTTAGAAATACTATGATTTTTGCAGTTGTGCCACCGCTTTTGCAAGTAGTTTCGTGTGCAATAATTGGTTATGGTTTTGCAAGATTTAAGTTTAGGGAAAGAAATATTTTGTTTGCACTTATGATTTTTACCCTTGTTGTTCCACAGCATGTTATTTCACTTCCTCAGTTTTTGCTTTTTAGGGATTTGAATATGCTAAACAGTTTTTGGCCGATTATTTTACCGTCATCTTTAGGTCTTGGGCTTAAAGGAGGATTACTAATCTTTATTTTCCGCCAATTTTTTAGGGGAATGCCAGCCGAACTTGAAGAAGCTGCGTATATTGACGGCAGCGGTTTTGTACGTACTTTTGTTACAATCATGGTTCCAAATGCAATACCAGCGGCAATGACAGTATTTTTATTCTCCTTTGTATGGCATTATAGCGATGTGTTTATGCTTTCTATGTTTACAATTGGTGAAAATATTCAAACACTTGTTATGCGTGTTATTAACATTATGCCGATACTTGCTGGTGTTGACCAGACAATTAGAGATGTAACAGAGTTTTTACCTGCAAGATATGCAGGGATTTTACTCACTGTTGCCCCGGTGCTTTTAGTTTATTTAGCAGGGCAGAAATTCCTTGTACAGGGGGCAGAACGTTCAGGTATCGTTGGGTAATAAAGTTTTATGGATATAAAAAGTTTGAAAATTTTTAGAGAGGAAGAATAAAGTGAAAAGAAAATTATTTTTACTTGTTTTGGGTTTGGCTCTCGCAATACTTGCTTTTACAGCCTGTGGCGATAGTGGAACTGTAAGTGATTTGCCTGATGCACCAATCATGCAACCACCAAGTGCAACAGACCCGGAAGCTACTCCCGAGCCGGAACGGGAAGCCATTGGCGGTCCGGAAGTTGGAGCGGACGGACAGCTTATCCTTGGAGACAACTTATTTGGTTATCCACTTCAACAGTTAGCGTGGGACGGTGTCGAAATTGATATTTGGACACCATGGCCAACAGATAACGACAACAAGCCGGGTTGGTGGCTTGATTTTGAGGAGTGGACGGGAGCAACTGTAAATCATACAGGTACTCCTGGAGGAAGTGAACTTCAAGAAGTTTTAATTAACGCTTTTGCAGCAGGGCTTGGTCCTGATGCGTTTCGTGGAAACCTTTTTGCCGTACCTGGTTGGGCAATGAGAAACCTTATCCAACCATGGTCAGATTTTATGGATTTCCACAATGGACCGTCATCAAATAATATTGCCGGCACAAACATTGCAAGCTTTAGCATTGGCGATGACATTTTTGGTTTAAGCCCGGGCGAAAACTTTATTTGGAACATGCAGCTTCTTTGGTACTCACGTGCTGTAATGGATGCTCATGGGCTTGAAGACCCACTTGAAGTTTTTCTTCGTGGTGACTGGACTTATGACGTTTTTGCAGAATATGTACAGCGTCTAACATTTGACAGTGGTGTTGGTCACATTGATCATTTTGGTATTGCACAGTGGGCAAACATGCTCTTTAGCTCAGTTTATACCTCAAACGGTGGAAACGTTGTAACAATTATTGATGGACACCCAACATTTTCACTTCATCATCATGAATCTGTTTCGGCTTTAAACTGGTTTTTTGAAGAAATTAGTCCATTCCGTGCTCCAACAAGTGTGCGTGACCCCGTTGCATGGTTTAACATGGGTGTTGTAGGTTTCTACCTTGATGGACTTTGGTTCTTAAATGGTGCTCGCATGGTTTATGGAAATGACCTTAGTTTTGTACCGTGGCCACGTGGTCCTGAACTTGATACGCCTTCAAATACACGTATTTGGGCTGACCAAGGGTGGACTTGGTTTTTAACAGCATCTACCCAACATCCGCAAGCTGTGACTGATTACATGGAATGGTCACTTTTCCAAGGTAACAGAACTGATAATGACCCGGACGCACCACCTCGTAACTTTAACGAGTTTATAAACGAGGATTTTTATAATCTTATTATGGAATGGCAAAATGATATGGTTATATCAAACGCCCATTCTTATGGTGATTTATTTCAGTTTTTAATTCCTACATTCCGCTGGCCGCTTGAGAATCATGAATATACTCCTGCGGTTTTGACACAAAGGATTGCTCAGGAAGCACAAGCTATTATTGATGAAAGTATTAGAAGATAGTTTTTTAGTTGCGGAGGTAACTGTGTAAGCAGTTTCCTGGCATACGAGAAAGGAGAACCCGTGGGTGGTAAAAGTATAATGTTGACAACGGGTTCTTCCTTTTTTATCGCTTGTTTTAGGAAAAAGTTTCTTGGGGGATAGGGTAATCATGAAAAAAATAATATTGTTTTTATTACTTTCATTTTTAGCTTTTGTTTATGTTGGTTGTGGTTCAAATAGCAGAGATGATATTTCTGAAACTGCTGAGGATTACAATGAAGAGGAAATTAGTGATTTTATTTTTGATGCGTTAAATGATGTGTTAAATGATACAGTTGATGGTTTGTTACAAGAAATAATTTACGAACCTTTTGTTCTTGACCCATTTTTTCCGGCACATATGCGTTACCACACAGGTGTGATTTTGCCAACAGTAGTAGTTCAATCACGAATGGATGATATCGTCCGAGATGTATACCGCCAGTGGAAGGCACGGTATTTCCGTGAAAATCCTTTTGATGAAACACAGGCATATATCCATTGGGACGGTGATGATGGAATAACCGTCAGTGAAGCTCATGGGTGGGGTATGATGATACTAGCTTTTATGGCTGGTTATGATAGATTTGCCCAAGAGGATTTTGACAAAATGTTACGGTTTTATTTAGCACATACAAGTTATATTGACCCACGGCTTATGTCGTGGCAGCAAGATTTTGATTATGAAAATGAAGTTGTAATTAATATAAATGGAAACAATTCTGCAACAGATGGTGATTTGGATATTGCTTATGCCCTTCTTATGGCTGATAGGCTTTGGGGTTCTGATGGTGAGTTTAATTATTTTGAGCTTGCACTGGATAGTATAAATGGCACGATGGATTCTATTATTAACCAAAATGAGTGGGTAATTACTCTTGGGGACTGGTCACGGTACAACCCTGAATGGCTGCTCTCTACTCGTCCTTCTGATTTTATGCTCCAGCATTTCCGTTCTTTTTATGCTGCAACCGGTGATGAACGGTGGATGATTTTGCATGAAAATGTTCTTACAGCAATTTCTGATTTATATTTGAACCATGCACCAAACACAGGCTTACTTCCAAACTTTGCCCGGTTTGATTTAGAACTTGGGCAGTTTGTCCCAACTGATGAAAGCTACTCATGGGACGCTTGCCGTATCCCTTGGCGTGTTGCAATGGATTTTATAATTCATGGAGACGAGCGAGCTTTGCCAATGCTTCGTACTTTAAATGCTTTTATTATTGATGCAACAGAAGGTGATCCAAGTAATGTTCGTGCTGGTTATTTAATTGCAGACGGAACACCGACTGCACCATGGAATAGCCCGGCATTTACTGCTCCATTTATGGTTTCAGCTATGATTGATGCAGAAAATGTGGAATGGCTTGACGCACTTTGGAATTTTAATGCCGGATATAACACTTGGGCTGGACGTTATTATGACAATACAATCCGCTTGCTTTGCTTGATTGTTGCTAGTGGGAATTGGTGGGCACCTGAGTTTTAGTATAGAGAGGAATCACAAAATGAAATCACAGTATTTTAGCGGAGTAACCTTCCCTGATGTTTCACAACAAGAAAGAGAAGCAGTAGCAAATCGCCTATACTTTGAATGGAAAGAAAAATACTTCACAGTAAATCCATATATTAGTGACCAGGCTTTTATCCATTGGTATGAAGACACAGGTGTTGCAGTATCCGAAGGTCATGGTTATGGTATGCTTCTTCTTGCATTAATGGGAGATAAAGATTTAAACGGTAAAACCGATTTTGATAAAATGGTACGGTTTTTCTTAGCTCACCCAAGTGAAGTTGACAAAAATTTTATGGCATGGCAACAAGACGACAATGGTAGTGCAATTGTTGACATTGGCGGTGTAGACTCTGCAACAGATGGCGACCTTGACATTGCATATGCTTTGCTTCTTGCTGACAATAATTGGGGAAGTGAAGGCGAATTTCACTATAAAGAAATGGCAATAAAAATTATAAATGCCACAATGGAAACAATCGTTTGTCAGGACAAATGGGTGTTAAATCTTGGAGATTGGGTAGTTAACCCGGGTCACGACCGTCTTTCTACTCGTCCATCGGACTTTATGCTTCAACATTTCCGTACATTTAAGGCAGTAACCGGTGATGTGAGATGGGATAAATTACACGAAAATATTATTAAAGCGATAAACGACCTCCATGCTGTTGTTCCAAAAACGGGTATGCTCCCAAACTTTGCTAAGCTAAACGCACAAGGAAACTTCGAGCCAAAAGAAAACATGTACTCATGGGACGCTTGCCGTATCCCTTGGCGTACAGCTATGGACTTTATCATGCATGGTAAAGAAGCTGCACTTCCAATGATTAAAACTGTTAATAATTTCATAAGCGAACTTACAGAGGGCAACCCCCACAATGTACGTGCCGGTTACGATATAATAGAGGGAACACCTCAAGCTCCGTGGAATAGTCCGGCTTTTACATCACCATTTATGATTGCTGCAATGGCTGACCCTACTAAAAAAGACTGGCTTAATGCCCTTTGGAAGTTTAATGCCGAAAGAGTTACAGCAGATGGTAGATATTATGATAATTCGATTAGAGCAATATGTATGCTAACAGCCGCTGGCTGCTGGTGGTGTCCGGAAAGGAAATAACACAAAATGGCTTATATAGATACTCAAAAACTCCGTAATTTAATCACATTAAATGATGAATATGCAGCATTAGCCACAGAACAAGGTTTTGAAAAAGAGTCACATGAAAAGGCAAATGAAATTGAAGCCGTAATAAAAAAAGCGATTGATGAGCTTAAAAAACTTACAGAATCATCAGAAACCACCGACGAACCAAACGGTTACAACGCAATCCTTAAACTATGCAAGCAATCTAAACCATACCAACCCCTTTCATTTGATAAAGGTGTGCTTCATGAAAAAATGATGGGTGCAGTCCTCGGCCGGTTTATAGGCTGCACCCTTGGCGCACCGGTTGAGATGTGGAGCGTAAAAGATATGGAAGACCTTGCTGCATGGAATAAAATGGACTTCCCTCCAACAGACTATTTTCCACTGGTAGACCGTATGTGGCATATACGTTATGGAGTAGATTCAATTGAAAAATACACCCGTGATGGAATCGACGGTGTGCCGGTAGATGACGACATAACCTACACAATACTTGGGCTTCTTATCGTAGAGAAATACGGTTTCGATTTTACAACAAGAAATGTTGGTGAGATTTGGAAAGAACTCCTGCCCTATGCCTGCACTGCCGAAGATATAGCTTTAAAAAACTTAAATGCAGGAGTAGAAGCAAAACTTGCAGGCGAAAAAGATAATCCATACTGTGAATGGATTGGTGCAGATATTCGTGCAGACGGTTTCGGTTATGCTGCGGCAGGCAACCCTCGCCAAGCGGCAAAAATGGGTTATTATGATGCATATTTATCCCATCGTAGAAACGGGATTTATGGCGAAATGTACTTTGCAGCTGCAATTGCTGCCGCTTTTACAGTGGACTGCCCAATTGAAGCGTGTAAAATTGCCATGAATGAAATCCCAACAACATGCCGTTTATATAAAGACTTGGAATGGGCGTTTGAAATTGCACCAACTCTAAAAGACTACAAAGAAGCAAGAAATGTAGTAGATAAACGTTTCAACGGTATGAGTCCAATACACACAAACAACAATGCATGTTTAACAATTTTTGGCTTCTACTTGGGCAAAGGTGATTTTACACAAACAATTGCTAATGTAATTGCGATGGGTTTAGATAATGATTGCACCGGAGCAACAGCAGGTAGTATAATTGGTGCCGTTGTTGGTGAAAAAGGAATTGAAAAGCATTGGACAAAAAACTTTAAAAATCAAGTTCGTACCTATCTTAATGGGATACCGGAATTAAAAATTGATGAAGTAGTTATGCGCTTTACTAAGCTGGCACTAAGCCAGTGAAATATATAAATAAGCGAAAATAAAAAGTGGAGGAATTTTTTATGAAGTTACGTAAGTTAATGACCATGCTACTTGTACTTGCATTTGCAGTAGGCATGAGTGTGGTAGCAAGAGCGGAAGTAGTTTTTGAATTGCCGCTTTATTTCAACTCAATAGAGCAAGATAATGTAATGGGTTGGGCAACAGGCGAATCGGGCGGTATGTTTGACATCGGTCTTACAATCGACCATTTGGCACAAGGTCGCTACTTAGTGCTTGAATTGCAATATGACCTTCCAAACTGGGACAACGATATGCATTACATTCAACTTATGTTAAATGGTGCAGCTCCGGACGAATGGCATAGCTGGAGGCATGGTGGTGATATCAGTTTTAGCGACCCTGACGACTTAACAGACCCCCGTGTAGCTCTTGTAACCGGTAATATGATAGTTTTTGACCTTAATCCATTAAAAATGGGTGCAGGTCATGATGACATGTACTTTACAGGTTGGGAAAGTGTTCAACTCCACATGGGGCATTGGAGCTTCCCTATTTGGGAAATGGGTCTAACTCGTGCTTATCTTGCATCAGAAATCCCAACTGCACCAACAACAACTACATTTGACACTATTTTTGAGTTTCCGCTCGAGTTCAACTCAATAGAGCAAGATAATGTAATGGGTTGGGCAACCGAGGAATCAGGTGGTATGCATGACATTGGTTTAACTGTTGAGCATTTTGCACAAGGGCGTTATCTTGTTCTTGAGCTAAATTATGAACTTCCAAACTGGGATAACGATATGCATTATATTCAGCTTATGCTAAACGGTGATGCTCCGGACGAGTGGCATAGCTGGAGACATGGCGGTGACATTAGTTTTAGTGACCCAGATGATTTAACAGACCCTCGTGTAGTTCTTGTCAACGGTAATCTTATTGTATTTGACCTTAACCCGTTAAAAATGGGCGCAGGTCATGCAGATATGTATTTTACAGATTGGGGAAGTGTCCAGCTTCATATAGGACATTGGAGTTTTCCAATTTGGGAAATGGGTCTAACCCGTGCTTTCCTTGCAAATGGTATACCTACAAACCCAACAACAAGAGTTGGTAGTCTTGTAGATATAGTACCAATTGCCGAGGAAATTGAAGAGTATGAAGAAGAGGTTGAGGAAGAAGTTGAAGAAGAAGCTGCACCTGAACCGACTCCTGAACCAACACCTGCTCCAACACCGGAGCCAACTCCAGAACCAGAGGCAGATGATGATGGTTTAAGCACAGTTGTTATTATCATTATCGTTGTAGCAGCAGTTGTTGTAATTGGTGGTATTGTATTTTTTATAGTAAAAAAGAAATAGTATGAAATAAAAATAATGACTATGAGGAGAAGTTTAACATGGATTTTCCAAACGTATTCATTGGTGCAGGCGAAGAGTTTTGCACTCATGACAATCATGTAAACGCTCCCTTGCTTCGCCGCAGTTTTGACTTAAATAAACCTGTTTGCGAAATTAAAAAAGCCAGCCTGCTTGTTAGCGGGCTAGGCTTTTTTGATTTAAGCGTAAACGGACGGCAAGTAAGTAAGCTGTTTGCACCATATATCTCAAACCCTGATGACATGGTTTACTATGACCAAATTGATGTAAAAAAAGAGTTAAAAGACGGAGAAAATGTTTTAGGCTTAATACTTGGAAACGGTATGCAAAATGCCTTTGGCGGCTATATTTGGGATTTTGAAAAAGCAGCATGGCGTGGCTCACCAAGAGCTGCGCTAAAACTTGAAATAGAGTTTAATGATGACTCAAAACAAGAAGTTTGCTCATGCGAAGGTTTTACAACAAGCCCATCACCAATAACTTTTGATGACCTAAGAAGCGGTGAATACTACGACGCAAGACTGGAGCAACCGGGCTGGGATAAACCGGGATTTGATGCAAGTGCATGGACAAACGCAAAAAAGCTAACTCCGCCAAGAGGAGAAAAACGCATTTGCGAGGCAGACCCAATTCAAATAATGGGTGAAAGAAAACCAGTAGAAATTACAAAATATAAAAATGGATATCTTTATGATTTTGGCATAAATGACACAGGCTTTTGCCGCCTAACAATATGTGGCAAAGAAGGTCAGCAAGTAACCATGATTCACGGGGAGTTTATGCACGAAAACGGTGACTTAACCCGTCATGACCATTTCCAACCTGAAGGTTACACTCAAACAGATAAATACACATGCAAAGGAAGTGGAACAGAAACTTATATACCACGATTCACATATCAAGGTTTCCGCTATGTAATAGTTGAGGGTATTGAAGAAGAACAAGCAAAACCGGAGCTTTTAACTTATCTAATAGTTCACTCCAAGCTAGATGAACGTGGAAGTTTTAATTGCAGCAATGAAGTAGTAAATAAAATACAGGAAATAACAAGACGTTCTACTCTTTCAAACTTCCACTACTTCCCAACAGACTGTCCGCACCGTGAAAAAAACGGCTGGACAGGAGATGCAGCGGTTTCGGTAGAGCATACATTGCTTAATCTAGCACCGGAAAAATCATACCGTGAATGGTTGCATAATATCCGCAAATCGCAAAATGAAGCCGGCACAATCCCCGGGATTATCCCAACAGGCGGTTGGGGGTTTGCATGGGGCAACGGCCCGGCATGGGACTGCGCCCTTACACTTCTTCCATACTTCACATACAAATACCGTGGAGATAAATTAATATTGGAAGAGAACGCAACAGCAATTTTCCGCTACCTTAACTACATCAGCAAAAACCGTGACGAAAAAAGCTTAGTTGAACTAGGTCTTGGTGATTGGTGTCCACCAAGTAAAGACAGTCACGAGCATACTTCACCGGTAATTTTCACCGATACAATAATTTGCATGGATGTGTGTGAAAAAGCAGCATTTATTTTTGGTGAAATTGGCTGGCATCACGAGCAGGCTTACGCTACTCGCCTTGGTGAAGAGTTAAAGTGGGCAATACGCAAACATTTAATTAACCCAATGACATTGGTTGTAGAAGGTAACTGCCAAACCAGTCAAGCGATGGCAATTTACTATAATATGTTTAAAGAAGATGAAAAAGAAACTGCTGAAAAAATACTCCTAGAACTAATCCACGAAAAAAATGACCATATTGACACAGGAATCCTTGGAGCAAGAGTAATTTTTCATGTGCTTTCCGCAATGGGTGAAAGTGACCTTGCATATAAAATGATAGCACGTCCGGAATATCCATCGTGGGGTAACTGGGTAGTAAGAGGTGCAACCACCCTGTGGGAAAACTTTAACGAAGACGAATATAAAGTTTACTCACGCAATCACCACTTTTTTGGAGACGTAAGCAATTGGTTTATCCAGTGTATTTCCGGCATTAGATATGGCTTAGGCAAAGTTGAAATACGCCCAAGTTTTATAAGTGAACTTGACTTTGCAGAAGGTTTCCACATTGCTCCGGAGGGTAAGATTTATGTGAAATGGGTTAAAGAGGGTAGTGAAATTAAGTTAAATGTAGAAATTCCGGAAGGATTGGAAGGGGAAATAATACTTCCAAATGGTTGGAGTTTTGAGGATAGTGAAGTTTGCAAAACTGCTAAAACAGGTGAATTTGCTGTAGTTAAATAATCTTAAAGTAATAAAAAAGGAGCAGATGTGATTGCATCATGCTCCTTTTTTGGTTCATTGTGATTATAAACAAAAATCCTATTAGGACTGCTTTTGTCAAGGTGGTAGTTTGCTAAACTATATCATGAAATTTAACAAATCCGACCTCTTAACTCGCTTGCGATTTTTGCAATTTCTTTTGCATGTTGGTGGAGTTCATAAGCAACAACCATTGTACCTTTGTGCATGGACATGCCGCCAACTGCTTCAATTGAAGCGTTTCTTGCTAAAAGTTCTGCCTTGTATGCTTCAAACTCCAGACGTTTTTGCAAATCGTTTTCGTTTGCTTGTTTGAAGCTTGGCATAGTATTTGACTTTTCAAAGTTATCTGTTAGTTGATGTGACATAGACTTTTTTAAATCTTCTGCTTTAAATATTGGCAGCTCTTCGTCTTCAAACTTGCCTATTTCGGTTACAAAACTCCACTTTGTATTTTTCGCTGGAGTTAAAGATGTAACAAGTTTTAGTTCTGGATTGCCGTCAATCACTAAACCAAAAAATCCATTTTCAGTGGAGTAGTTTATATTGGCTTTTTGTTTTGGTGCGCAGTATAAAATGTTTTGCTTGCCTTCAATTATGTCGTCAAAAGCAACAGCCTCATTTATTAAAAGTACAGGCAAATTGTGACCCCTCTGGGACAGGTATAGTTTGTTTTCGGTATTAACAAATAAATATTTTGTCCATGTTAGTTCACTAACTTCCAATGCTGAAATTGCAAAACGCTCACTTCCTGCATTAAAACAAAGGTATAAGCTTGCTGAATTTTTGTCTAAGTCATCCAAAATTTGTTGTAATGGGCTTCCAAAGCTATTCATATTAATGTCTCCTTTTAACACTTTTTCTTTAATTACAAGAGGGAAAGAACGCTCGTAAAATTTTGTTGTTCCACTTTTTCTGCAAATTATTGGAGAGATTCCGTGGAAACGTTTAAATGCTTTTGCAAAAGCTTCCGGTGTTTCGTAGCCGTATTTTAAAGCAATATCTAAAATTTTCTGCTTCGTTAAAAACAATTCACGGCTTGCAAGAGAGAGCCGTCTGTTTCTCACATATTCCATTGCACTAACTCCTACAATGGCACGAAAAACTCGGCTAAAATGAGCATCTGAACAATATGCAGACCTGGCCAGGTCATTTATTTGAAAGCTCTTGTCCAGATTATTTTCGATGTAATCTACTGATTTTTGGATTAGCATGAAATAATCCATTTGTCCACCAACTTTCATTTCCCTCTGGTAAAACTAGACTTCCTCGGAAATTATACAGTTCGCATATGTCGCTTCTCAAAAAATGGCTTAAAGCCACCATTTTTATACGATGCAACACAGCTCACTGTTAATTTCAGAGGAAGTCTACTATAACAGGAATTTGGAGGGCTTTCCTGTCCGTTTCTGCTTTTATGTATGGGTGTTGCACAAAATTTTTTATGTGACAGGAAACTGCTCCGCATTTTCCTGCCGAAACCTTTGGTTTCGGTGTTCACGACTGGATGTTAAAAGTTTGCATAGCAAACTTTTTTATTGACTAGGTGAACAAGATTTGTTAGAATACTTGTTATGGGCCTTTAGCTCAGTCGGTTAGAGCGGCCGGCTCATAACCGGTAGGTCCCGGGTTCAAGTCCCTGAAGGCCCAGTAAAAACCCTGCAATCATCATGTTTTGGTGATTACAGGGTTTTTAATTTTTCGTGAACATGAAATAAACCCCTATGTCAACGCTACTTCTAATTTTAGTTTAATGCTTTTGTTTTAAAGATTATTGACTATGTTTAGGAAAATGCCAAGTAAAAAAGAAGGAGCTGTATGTAGCTATTTTTCAATAGCACAACAGCTCCTATAAAAAAGGAAATTAAAGGAGACTAAAATTAGGTTTGTTCCCAGCCCTTAGCGGTTGGCTCATATATCGGATTTTCTGCTGGTATTAAAATTATATCACCACCACGAACAATAATTTTAAAGTAATCTTTTGGTTTTATTGCTAATTGTTCACGAATAAACTTTGGGATTTTTACCCTTCCTAGCCCATCGACTTTTATTATTTCTGCTTTGTTTTCCACCTTGTTTCCTCCTCTAA
>Ga0131853_10008613_pt1 | contig 18609 bp, 11 predicted proteins | sample TergutLab28metaG_FD_92764 | JGI IMG/M metagenome (GOLD analysis project Ga0131853, IMG submission 92764) | Labiotermes labralis P1 segment gut microbial communities from Petit-Saut dam, French Guiana - Lab288 P1 (version 2) (version 2) | ecosystem: Host-associated > Arthropoda: Insects >...
ACTACTACTACTACTACTACTACTACTACCACCAGTAGTAGTACTACAATAATAATAATAAATACGACATTAAAGTTTCATTAATTTTACGTATTTTTCTGTGCTGATTGTAATCCTGAGTTTCGTATTTTTAAGGAAAGAATACTCAAAATTACTCTAGTAGTAGTAGTAGTAGTAGTAGTAGTAGTAGTAGTAGTAGTAGTAGTAGTAGTAGTAATGAAATTTAAAAGAGTAAACAAGAATGTTTGAAGCTGCTGACCTGTATGATAATGACGTGCCACCCTGAATGCTACTGATGGTAACCCTACCAATTTTGTCTTCATAAAACTTCGAAATTTATAATTTTTCTTATTAAGTGCAAACGTTATGTATTACCTTACGAGCTGCAATGCTGATGTTTATGTCAGTGGAAGTTATATCTATGGAATCATTTCCTAGAATTCCGAATTAGAACATTTTCTTTTAATTTTAAAGTTTTGTCCGGTGGGTGAAATATAGAGGGAATTTCTGTAAACATTCAGAAAGTTGTAATTACTTTAGCTGTAACTTACTTTTTACACATTGGTCCTGTTTTTTTTAAAAAAAAATACAGAAATTAATATTGCTGTTTTTGATCTATTTTGTTTATTACAAATTCCTGTAGTGCCTTGCGTACTGCACAGTTCAGTGTATTTTCAGTGATGCTGCAGATTTATGCTCTTTAAAAGTCAGTAATTTACCTATTATTTCAGATTATTTGATTTAGTAGGGTACGTATTTCTGTAACATTATACGTAATACAGAAACTAACTACAGCAGAAGAGAGTAGTTGTGCTCCATAGTTCCGCACGCATCCTCACAATACATACGTGTAAACATTATTCAGCATATTACGCAATGGATAAAAAAGAAACTAGTGTTTTATGACTGAACACCGAGACACACAAATTGTACTTTATAAGTACTGTAATTCATACCCTAGTTAAATCTGTCTGAAGAAGTGTCAGTGTCAACATTCTCTTCCATTGCTATCATTTATAGTAGTACAGGGACAGTTATGAAGGTCCTCATAAATATAGCTACGCCCTTTAGTAACGCAATGCATAATTTGTCGAATTTTCATGAAGTCAAGTACGACTTATGGGTATATTTCAGAATATACAGATTGTTTTGGGAGATTTGTACTATTGTATTCGGAGAATTTTTTCCGAATTTAATGGAAAGAAACACACAACTCCGTGACGTATCACGATACCAAACTATCTGTTTGTTGACGTTATTTTTCTACCAAGCTAAATATGTGTTCCTGGAAAATAATTGTAATTTAGATATAATGAGAAAATACACATTCCATGAAAATGTAGCAAGTTTCAAATTTTGGGCACTAGCGTAGCAAACCATTATTGCATCAAGACGAAATTCAAAACAAATGAAATAAGGAGAACGCCTGCTGCATTTCTGTTCACAGGTATTAGTCTTTAAAATGGAGAGGCGCTTCAGGCGACTAAAGTATTTTTCTCTTCAAATATTCGTGAAGTGCTCTCCATTGAATGATGTGCTATATATTGAAATGCTTTGTGGGAAATAATAGTATTTTGTCTATCGTTTGTATTGTAAGCTTGTGAACATTATAACCTATGTACCTAACATTTCACCTGTTAGTTTAGCTGTAAATCTGTTTCTGTTCAATTAGGAAACTATTTACATAATCTGAGTTTGGTGAGAGGAAGTTGTAGGAGTGTTTGTTGTATTGAGATGAGGTAATTTACAGAGGACTGTTGAAATTTTCCCGGTAAGTTTAGAATCAATGGGAAAAGGAGTTGAACTGAACCTGCCTCATGGGCGGAAGTAAAGATTTTCTCATTCAACAATTATGTAGAACCAGATGGAATGAAACATTCGCTTCTGCTACGCAGCATATTCCGTTTTATTCCATTAATATGTGCTTATTAACTTCTGAAAAATGAATCTGCTACAGGTGTCTAATTTGTGACGTAAATCACCGTGTGAGTATCTGTGTGGTTTCATAGCTGTATGCGTTTGAATATCAGCGGTAACTCGCCGCCGACTGTCAAGAGGAAAGATTTGTGTCAATCGGAACAGGCGCAGGCGTGTTTCTGTGGGGCGCCACCTCGAAGCGGGACAGTATGTGGCACAGTCCGGTCTTCACCTGCATTAGAGCGAACCGCATTCCTGTGGAAGTATAAAAAAATTGTGTATGAATTTCTCAGTCATATGAATGCAAATTCTGTGCTTAATGATTCTTTTCCTTGTAAGCAAGACTCTGCTTACGAGTAAGGTTGTCATACATTTAACTGAAGCTCATCTTCACAGATTCTGATTGCTACAGGGATAGTTTTTGTCAGGGATAAATAGGGGCAATTAGCGAAGTGCTGAGAATTTTTGTATTCAGCGTGAGTAATTCATATTGTAAGAGAAAGGCTAGTTCAGTTACTTCATTTGAGAAGAATTAAAGCACATCTAATACTTCAAGTCATTCTTGAGGTCACAAAAATAATTCATTATGTAGCGTCACTGCAGGTAAAATCATGATTTAGCATTTTTGAAAACAACATGGATTACTCGGTACTTTCCAAATTGCGCGGTACTTGACAAATTGCGCGGTACTTCCCAAATGAACAGGAATGAAACCAGCCACGTTTGTAGATAGTAGTGACTGCTGTATGTCCGAAAGTTTGTTGTTAGCAGATGAGAACTTCAACAGTTCAAATTCCGTTGACATCCCGTTAGGAGATAATGTGTTCTTTAAAGTTCTTCGCCATGATAAAAAGAAGCGGCTCCGAAATTATCCAGTTTTACGGGGAAGATACATTTATCAGAGCCTGAAGGAGTTCCAAAGAAAAGATTCTGTAGAGATTTGGGAAAATGAATAAATTTTGTGTAAAGGACACTTCGAGAAGCTTACCACACGAAATGAAACGGGACGTTACATTGTGACACTTCCTTGACCCGAGGGTCAAATCTGTCTGAGGGAGTCTATCTGAAGAAGCAAGGCGGAGGTTTCAAACGCTAGAGCGACGTTTCCAGGAACATCCATATTTGCATTCGGCATATTCTAAATTTATTCCACAATAAGAATATCTTCGCCATGTTAACCAGAATAATGAAGATGCAAACACCACAGAGGAACGTTATTACCTACCACGTCCTGCGGTTTTTAATAGTTCCAACAGTACATCCCACACACACTTGTTGATTTGGATAGGTCATGTAGTTCGAGTAACAGAATCTGTTTGAATGATATGCTTATAGTAGGACCTACAATACAACAATATTCGTTTTCCTTCTTTTTACGATTCATAACATACCAAATTGCATTCACCGCAGATATAGCTAGGAATTGCCGCAAAGTGAAGATTCGTCAAGACGATAGAAATTTGCAGCGAACTTGGTGGTAAAGTTCTGATGAGGACAAATGAGGATATACGAGCTGGGACCAGTAACGTATGGCACCACACCAGCACATTATCTAGCTACACGCTGTTTGGATATGCTTGCAGAATATGAATCGAAATACATTTCACTGGCACCGTAAGCATTAGGTAACAGTTTTCTGTGGATGACACTCTGTGTGGAGTCAACACCCAAGAAGACGCACTAAATCTACACCAACAGCTTATCGCACTTTCAGGACGAGGGGGATTCCTGCTGCACAAGTTCTGTGCAAGTCACCCAACATATTAAGACAGTCCGTTCAGGCTGCAGAGAAATGGAATTGCCCATTGAGCTAGACCGTATTGAGGTTATCGTAACACTAGGTCTTTTACGGAATCCGTCATCATATCAGTTCATAATTATCAAAGGAACCTGTATTCAAAAACCGCGAGAGCCTAAAACTCTCCTGTTAATAAAAGTAACATTTTTTATTTTTGTTTCTATATTTGGCCCTTTCGCCTCAGTTAGTCCAAACAAATGTGTCTGTGGTTGCTCTGTGGAGCAGTCCGAATCTGTGTCTAGCAGCTGTTGGCAACGGTTTGTGGCTGGAAGGGCAGTGATTGTGTACTAGTGTTGATGAGTCTCAAAATCCGGAAATATGAAAAAAAAATACAGCCCCATTATAACAGCACAAATCACTATGCTTTTTTAACATAAGTATCCACAAGGATAAAAATACAGATTAATTTGTACTTTTACAGATTAATTGCGATGGGCAGTTCGTAACAAGAAATATTTAAAATATTGTGATTTTCGAAGTGTTTTTGTTTATACAGCTATTTCTGAGATATCAAAATTTTACGACTACAAATGTCACCATAGCACAACCAATGAATGTCCAGAGGTGGAATAGACGTATAGCTTTAATCTTCCTTTATCCTCAACGTTATTTGTTGGTCTGTGGTAAATGTCACGGCCCCTTGTTTTGCCCATGGGAATGATCCCATAAACAACGTGTAGGATGCTGAATGTGTGCCACGGCCTGAATGAAAGAATGCGAAAAATTTAATCCCTACTTTGTTTCTATACACGGACCGCTTTGTGGAGTTAGTGTAAAAGAAGCCACAAATAACACTATACACTTCGAAGGGTGCGGTGTATTTAGTGTGCGTAGAAGTATCAGTGAAGATGCAGTATGTAGAGATGTTGTGCGTGTGTAAATTTGAAATTTAAATTAATCAAGTACAGAGGACGTGACTGCAGTTGTATTACAGCAGTCATATCTAATTAAAACAAGCATAAACACGTGAAGGGGAAGAAGCGGATTAATCCGTGAATATAGTTATTCAGTGTTTACAAATATCGATATACATTTGTTACAACACGTCGATTCATGATTGCTAGTACATAGCGTTGAATTGTGGTTACTATTTACAAAAAGTGTGTGTGTATAAATACGAATATATCAGTTATTTAAAAATGTCAAAAAGGTTTTAGATATGAAATTAACGTAATGGAGCAAGCAGCAAACAAGATGAGCCGGACTGGGTACAGGATGAAGTGAGATTGCTGACCGCATATGTAACAGGACAACTGCACACGCACAAGATCGAATTTGGGGGTGCTTGTGTTTTAAAATTGACAAGTTCATTTTATATTGACTAGTAAATTAGAAGTGATAAGTTAAACCGTGAAATAAGGAGATTATACAAAAGCAGGAAAAAGAAAAACCACATTAAACCTATTTCCAGCAATAGTAAATACTGACATGTTAACCTTTTGCTTGTCCATATATGTGGGATGGTATTGTAATTGTATTGTATTGTAATCGAGGCGTTGAAAATTGTAACTACTTCACTTCGAACTTGAAGCATGTATTCATCCTATTTGTACTTTTGATAAATTTATGTCTTTTGAAATTACCAAGTAGCGTGGCGGAAATATGTCTCTTTGTAATAGTATATTTGGAAAATGCATTTTTATGAAATAAATCTAAAATTTAAGAAACTGATGATTTAGTGTCAATTTTAGATAATTCTAAGGGATCCACGGTAGTGGGCAGTCAGTGGGGTCTTACAATTCGGTTTCAGCTAAAAGAAAACAGTGCGTAGTTGCTTTACGTTTTTACTCTTGTGATTCAATATACGGATGTCATTTAAAAACAGCGTTCACGGATTGATTGTAATGGCATTCCTATGACGACATTCACTGGTTTTAATCCCTAATCAAAATTGAGGATATAAACCTGCGTTGCTTCCTTGCATCTGTTCAGATGTTCAGTGCAGCTAGTTCAGACGGAAGTCAGTAGTTTACGTGAATGTGCGGACAGCTGAAACTGTACAGGTTTTCTATGAGGGACTTTAAATGTCTGTATGATAAACAGCTGCATGTTGAGTGCAACACATTCTCATACTTCCTGTATACAAATACACAAAAACTAACTAAACATGTTCTTGGTCACTAAACGTCTGCTATGAAAAATGACTGTACGAATCCACGTAAAAATCTGTTTTCCATACCATAGATGAGTTGAACTGAACGGACAATACAGTAAGGGCACTTAATTATCTATGTGCCTCAAAAATACAGTAATTATAGAGGTTTCTGAGGCTTTAATCCACAACATTTTTGTTAAAATATGAAAGACGATTTTCTTCTGACTTCGGTACACTTTGTACCTCCTCGATTACAGTCTCTCGTAGCAAATTATGCTTACAGAAGCCAATCTTAAATTGTATGATTCAGCAGTGGGTCGAAGAGACTTATCAACAGGGCGCTTGTTTATTCCAAACAAAGAAACTGCATTCGTGGAAATTGAAACATTAATGGCACTTCTTGAATGATAATATTATAGAGAAAACACAGTTCTCAGTGCAGTTTAATTTTACATAGCTTAACATATTACGATAGATCATATATAATGCGATCTTCTGGTTTGTAAAGAAGGCAGTTTGTTAGATTTTTTTAATAGTTTATGAGTTACTTCATTTGATTTTTTGAGTGTGGCATTGTGATATTTCGTACCTACCAAACTACACGGCCTCACACAACGAAGGTTCGTAAATTTGCCTCTTATATCCTTAAAGTTTACAATCCCACAATTCAATATGGAAATTGTGTTATTATTACCTATGCACATTCGGAGACCCTCTCGAAATGAAATATATGAGTACTCCGGTTGACTCCGTTTGTTTTCCACTGTCAAACGGTCTGGATCGAAAATCTCCGGTTCTGGAAAGTATTGTGGGTCGCATTAGATACCCAACACTGACACAAAAACTGCGTTACCAGCTGGAAGTATTATTGTTCCATTTTCGGAAGGAGGTGGCAGTTCATAGTCGCTGAAACTCGTCCGATCCAGAAATGGAAGTATCGGATATTTTCTCATAGTCTCTGTGAACACAAGAAAAGGAAAGAATCACGTTAATTGGATAAGCTGCTACTGTGTTCTGCCATTTAAGATACACAATGTATACAGTAATTGTGGCACAATGACTTGCAACATTTTCATCGACAAATAATTTGATTTGTTATTATGAATTTTATCATTTGTAGTGAGTTAAGGTGCACGACGTTGTGCCAAAATAATTTATGAAGATTAGTTTTTTATAGTGGCTAAGGTTTAGGAAATATTGTCGACATAACATTTCGTACCGTGATTCGGTTCTCCTGGATGCAAAAGAAATTAGACACCTACTTATCAAGTTGAACGCTGACAGTGCAGTGGAATTGCAACAGGGAAGAAAATGGAGCAGATATTTTAAAAGCAACCAAATGTTGACAGACTTGACAACGACGATATTTAACCCCGTCATCTAATAATTCAAGGTCGGATGTAGTAGTAGTAGTGGTGGTGGTGGTGGTGGTGGTGGTGGTGGTGGTGGTGGTGGTAGTAGTGAGAGTGAGATTTCTGTGCAATGTGTTTGTTTGTAGGAATATTTTCTATTTGCCACTTCCAACTTATAAGCACCGTGTGTAGACAGTATTGTTCTAGGTGATGGCATTTGTTGCAGCACATTTATAACGCTTATGAACCGACACCATTTTCAAGATAAAGGTGAGGCCAGCAGCCGACATACATGCGAATGGCATGTTATGTGATATGCACAATTTGTTGCTAAGCATATGACTATATGAGTTATCTGCTGACGCTTATGTACAGCACTTTGTCTGTGAAGGCAGGAAGTAAAAATAAGTTCAATAGAGTTTTGGTTATTCGGAACGAAGAACTTATATATTGTACTGCTTGGGTGAACGTCTGCACTTAAGAGTTGTGATCAGAATTACCGTACAGCGGTACGTGCAATCAGACCGGAAAAAGCCTGTATAAATATGGATCCCACTACGCTGTCTCCTAACTCCAGTGTACGACTTCATATTGGTGTCGATATCTGCTAGGATTCTTGAATTTAAATAATACTGACAATGTACATTTACGTTAAAATTGCGACGCGTTCTCATAACCATTGTTGCCGTGGGATGGCAGTAAGTGTTACATATTCAGGACGGGCGCCTTAATTATCCGGCATGAAAACAGCATCTCTTCCGAGTAAAGCTTATTTGTTATGAGACTGTGATTTGATTTTTTCTAAATCTGCGCGTGAAATTTCTTAAAAGTAATTCTTCCTTTCTTCTTAAGGCGCTACAAATTCAATCTTTGAATGTTCTGGCCTTCTGAACATATGATTTCCACTTATTATGGTCCTGGATGCAGGTAATGCAATTCTTTATTTTCAGTTTCTTCATGCTATTTCTTATGTCATCTTCCCGTTTGTTCTTTGGTCTCCGTTGTAGTCGTATTAATATCGATTTCCACTTTTATACCTTTTTACCATTCTCTCTTCCGTCACTCGATGCAAATGGCCAACCCAGTTTAATCGTTGTGCTTTTATGTTAATTTATTTTATTCGGCTCTCTTACTAATTCATCTAATTCATCTTTTGTTTTGATTCTCCTTGCACCATCTGTTTCTTTCGTAGGACCAAAGATCTTTATTAACACTTCCCTTTCAAAATAACATTAACATATTTTTTATGGCTTCTTTCAAGCCCCCCACCTCACAGGCATATGATACTATTGGTCTTATAATATTCCAGTACAGTTTCAATTTTGATTTATTGGAGGCCGTTCTACTTTTAAAGAGAAATGGGTTTTGCATAATATGCTTTATTTCCAAGTGTTATTCTATATTGCATCTCTTCTTCTATTGAGTTATCACTGTTTACAGTTGATCCCAGATATTTGTAGGGCTTGACTTGTTCTAGGTAAATCGAGTCAATTTTAAATTCTTCTGATTTATAATTTTTCCTCCTGCATCTTATTATTTTGTTTTCTGACCATTACAATTAGTATATTTTGTGCGGATATTTCTCTTAGTTTCTGGAGTGTGTCTAATAAGGACTGTTTAGTTCTTGTTGTTAGCAGGATGTCATCTGTATATGCAATACATTGTTTCAGACTTGTAGTAATATTTCCCATGAGTTCCATCTGTTTTAGTATTGTATCAATATCTAAGATAAACAAGGTTGCTGATAAGGGATCTCCTTCTTTACCTCCGGTTTTTAAATTCTTCTGTAAAGTCTCTGTTTACCGTAACTCTTACTCTTGTGTGTATTGGGGTTAAGGCTATTAATCTAATTATTTTATCTGGAACATCAAATTTCTTTAAACACTCTATTAGCTTATTTCTATGAACAGAGTCAAAAGCATGTGTATAATCCACAAATATATTATACAGATCAATATTAAACTAATAGTTTTAAAAAAAATCTGTCTTATAGAGAAGATATTATCTATATTAGATCTATTTTGGCGGAATCCCATTTAATTATCTTCCATTTTATTTTCTGTATTCTCTATTAGTCTCTTATTCAGTTAAATGGCAAATATTTTTTATGCTATATTTAATAACGTAATTGGTCTGTAGTTGTTACATTTAAGTCTATCACCATTCTTATAAAGTGGACAGATAATTCCTTCATTCCATTGTTGAGGTAATTGTTCGTTATTCCATATCATTAGGATTAATTTATGTAGTTTTTTTTTAGTGTTCTACCTGTAGTTTAACCAGTTCTGTAGTTATATTTTCAGAAACAGCTGCTTGGTTCAGTTTTAAATTATTGGTTATAAAACATGTTTCGTTGTGTGATGGTATTGGGACTTGTGGTTGAATATTTGTACGTTCTGTTATAATGGTTTGTATATCTATAGCTTCTGATATATAAAGAATCTTAAGAAGAGTCTTTTCATCTTTTATAATTAAGTCTGGCTGTGATATAACATTATATTCTGCATCTTTGCATATTATTGGAAGTGTTACTTGTTGGTTATAGTTCCGTATTTCCTCAAAGAATTTTTTAGTTTCGTTCCTCCTATGATTTTTTTTCTATTTGTTTTATTTTATTGCCGAGCCATTGTTTCTTCTTTGGTGTTCAAATTTTATTTGCTTGCTTTCTTTATTAGTATATATTAAGAATAATTCAGTGACACATTATCATAAATGTCGTCTCTCTTAATGCAAAGTGCCCTCTATTTTAATTTTCATGAAACTTGTGTATTTTCGAAACATTTCAGAAAAAATCTCAGTTATAAATTATTATGACAATCCGTTATTGAGAGCCGAGTTTTTGCATAATGACAGACAGACGGGATGATTCTGATAGCCAATTTAGTTAATCTTTCACTGAAATGACACTCATGTCAGTGTATTTATCTAATCTTAAATACAAGACTGAATATCTGTTTAAATGTATGTACTCGTATAAATATGCAGTACACAATAAAGGTAAATATCCTCTTCGCTTTCTTGGCCTAACCTGTGATTAAATACCGGTAAATGTCATGGGATGTTGGGACTAATGGCTAGGAAATGTAGGTAATTTAGTTTCTGTTCCTAAGAATAATTTCACTAGAATAAATGGCTTTAGGCAATCGACAACCGAGATGCAATACAGAAATAGACAGGGGATTTCATATTCTCTGACTTCAAATAGCAATTAAAATAAATCTTACCATATGCTGGGTTAGAGAATAAGGAATTTTGGATTAATCGCTGAGACAATTCTGTTTCAAAATTAGCATATTGGTGCACACAGTCCTAATTATACAGCTACCTGCTTCAATCAACCCACCTGACATAACCATGTCCAGGTAGGCCATCTCCTGTATGCCATCATATGTCAGCTGTCCGTTGTGTCTGTTCAACACCCCCACCATCTCCGCCCTCAGTCTGTTCTGAATCTCAGGATGCAGTGCAAGCTCGTACAGTACATAAGACATTGTACTCCCAGACGTTTCGAACCCCGCTGCTAGGAATATAGCAGCCTGTTCCATCAAATCGTAGCCGTCAATTTCTGAAAACAGGGCCCGTTCCAAGAAAGAAAGAAAGAAAGAAAGAAAGAAAGAAAGAAAGAAATAAAGAGAAAAAATAAATTAACAAAGAAAGAAAGGGAAAAGAAAGAAGGAAAGGAAGAAAGAAAGAAAGAAAGAAGAAAGAAAGAGGGAAGCAAAGAAAGAGGGAAGCAAAGAAAGATAGAAGGCAAGGGAGAAAGAAAGAAGGAAATAAAGGAAAAGAAAGAAAGGAAGGAAGAGAGAGAGGTAGAGAAAGAGAGAAAAAAGAAAGACGAATTTTAAAGGTGAAATTCATATTTGTTCATGTATTCAGCAAATTGGCTTTGTCTATGGTTACCAAGGGATACGTTTGCTAGTTCTCAACACCGATTCTCTGTAACCAATAGTGAAATATTTTACATATTTCGAGCACTGAAATCCCCATTTTTATATTTGTGTTTTCTATTTGTCGTGCGTAGATATGTGCCTAAAATTTGCCTGTTAATTTCACAAAACGGAATAATATGTTGTGCACCCTATCACATGTAAACGTCTGATAATATGAGATTTTCACCTCAATATTAACTTGTGGAATATTTCACACTTACACTTTTTGGAATAAACCAAATATTGTGAAGGTCTGGCAGCTTCATTATTTTTAGGTTAATTACAATAACTTCTTCCTATTTTTTCGTGGCTCGTATTCATCTTTCTTCCATTGCTTGGAATCAGAATCTAGGTTGCCAGAACAAATATCATGTTATGTTGGTGTATTGTAATATTATGTGTGCAGTCTTTAGTATGGTGGATTAATAAAGTATCATCCGAACATGACCTACTGCTAGATTCTTTGTAGCTCTGAACGTATTTCTTATTGTATGATTTACATGAACAATTCTTTGTTCGAATTGTCATAGAGTAATAAAGTATTATTAAGCCGAAGTTGCTTTATGAGGGATTGACATTAAAATTGAAATGATCAGTGCCAGAGATCTCCATCTTGTCCCAGAATTGCCTCCTAATAGCGGTATCAGAGTGTCAATACAGGGTGAAAGACATTTTTATACAGAGAAAGATGAATTATAGAACTGAATGAAATGAGCTTGCATTCCCAGGAGTTTGTTGTTGGTGTACTTGTGTACATCTGAACCAGAAATGCTCTGTTCAACAGGGGCGGCACATAGAATGTGTCTGTTTTTCTGTAATAAAAATAATCATATAAATCACTGATGATATTAACTTCGTTAGATGAAGCATAGAATTGATTTTTTTGCAAAATAATTCACAGCAGTTTTTCTTTCGTGCAACACGACTGTATGGTATTACGTTTTTATTTTTGTAATGTTTGTACAAAAGACTGTTTGTGTCCTAAGATAATCTCAAAATGTTACTTTTAAACCCAGTCATTCTTATTACAGTCTGATTACTTTTGAACATGACAGCGCCCTCGCATATGATATAAGGAGTCCAATCTTATGATCAGAAAATGGTAACAAAAGCGGACACATGTCTTTATTTTATATTAAATGATACATACTGTTCGGCAGTAAATTGCAGGAATTCGTTGCTGATTCAGTTTGTTTATATTTACTCCTTATTATGAGGCCACACTCGTCAGAGCTCCTGAAAAACATTCCGTTAGCACGTGAGCCAATTTGTTTTCCTTCTCACCAAACTGTAGACTACTGTTAACTTACGGAATGTGGCGTCATTTGTTGAATTCTCCAAAGAAAGATTGGTTTCTTGATGGTCTTCCTTTCCTCTCTTTCTCAACTCCATCATGCAATCCAAGAAGTCGTTCCGTACGATTCCATTTTTCTCCCTGAAAATGTTCTGGCTTTAAGAGGTGATGACACAGTCTTGAAGGCCTAGAGTAGATTGAAGGCATTATTTCATGTATGAAATAAATGGGATATTTTCGAAAAGATTCTTAAATACTAATTCTTATTAAATCTTATGAATTATTCTAGAGACTTCTGAGGAAACGCGAAAAATAATTTAAACTTGAATATGAAATAAAACATAACATTAAATTCTGTAGTTTGTGTGAAGTGTGTTTGTAAACTTATTATATAAAGTGGACACATGTCAAAAATATGCTAATATGTAAGCTATTCAAGGTGCGAGTTTCTTTGTTTGCTGTTATGTTTAGCTGTCTACAAAAACACACATCCTTCTGTTAATGGTGGGTTTATTTCTGACCATTTAAGCAGCAGTAATTTTTTTTTTGTGTCTAGACAGGAGCTTTTAAAACTGGTTTTCTCGGAACCGTGGTGTTTCGCGAAGGCGTGTTAATGGTTCCGTATTACGCCGATAAAAGCTTATGCAATTTGAATGCTGTCTTACATAATTCACCAGTGCATGTATTAATATTTAGCAATAAGTACTTGCAATATTAAAAAGTTACACGTTGTAAATGGGATTCTTCGGAAGTTAACTGTTGCGTTTATTCAGAACGCTGAACGCTTTAACAAGAATAATTTAAGTATTGCCACTACACAGATCGTTTTCAGAGAAACGGAACAGACAGTAAAGCCTCCGGTTTCTCATGGGCAAGTGTTGAGGTCACAGTTTCATACATTTTGTCGCGTCGTGGTCAGACTTTGTCGCATAGTTGAGGCCATTGTAAACTTATCAGAAGAGACATATCCGAAATGTACACAAGGAGGTACTACGTTTTGCGTAAACAAATATTCGCACCTAAGGACGCCAACTTCGTCGATATCTGTATTAGACAATGCAATTTACAAATCTTATAAAATAGACGCCTTTCATGGAAAAGTCATATAAATAGGCGTAACGAGTTTGTAGTGAACGTCCTTGAAAGAGAAATATTGGGAAAAAGACCGTAGGGATGTGTCGACTACAGTAGTTGGAGGCAGTCGCCAAGAACACAGGAGCTGACAGTCATTCAGCAGTGAAAAAATGTCTTGCAATAACTCCAGACTGCCAGCCCATCAAAAGATTGAAGGATAAGAAGAAAAAGCCATTGCTATACATCGTGTTATCTTTATTTATTCACATTTCTTAAATTCTGTACTGTGTAAACTGCTCTGCAGTAAATGGGCAGTGAGTAGGAAACATCAATTACGTATACCGAAGTTTGTTTTGAATTTTGTTTTTCATACACAAACACCTTTAGACAACTCTTTCTCAGACATTCCTATTTTGCAGCACCTGGTGTACCTCATGCAGTTCGAAATGACAACGCAGGGCCACAGCTTTATGCTATATCAGTTGAGGGCAATGTAGCTGCTGTAAAGTTCCAATTTATATGGTGGTACGAAATTTTTCAAAAAACATATTTGGTTATTTTGGTACGAGGAACGAACATCTTACAGAATAAGTTAAAATTATCAGTTTCAAAAGTTACTATAATTTAGCATTTTAAAAACTTATTTCACTAGTGTTTTCTACAGAAAACATTATGAAAAGCTCTGATCTATAATCTGGCGATAATATTCATGCTAAAGCTTTCACATAAAAGTTTGAAGCATTGTAAATTTTGGTCGTTACGTTATACCTGAATGAATGTTTGCCAAATTCTTAGAACCCGAGGTGTTCTGAGGAAAGAAGGATTAAAATTCCAACAAGACACCTGCAATCCTTCAGATGCGAATCATTCAACGACACAGGCGACGTAGCAGACTCGTAAGAAGTGACTTCATTTGTACTAACGCCTCCTGGAATTTGGGACACATTTGACAGCTTTGATGTGACTATTTTTATGTAGTAATTACGAGAAAAGAATATAGAATTGTTAGAATGTAAATTTATGTGAATATTAGTATATTAGAACTATGAAGGTGCAAAACATTTTTTTTGAAATACATAGTGCATTAAAATGAAAAAGATTCTTTTGAAACTTTGTGTTTATAAATCAGGAAAAATCGACGGAGCTTAACAGATCTGGCTCACTCACTAGTTTTTTTCTATCCTGAGTTTCGAATTTGAAAATACTTTTCAGAAAAAACTGAAAGTACAAATACTTTACATGCCCCTTTCCAGATTTAGCACTTTTATGGTGTAATATTTCCCCTTGAAATGATTATGATAATAATAATAATAGTTCTCTATACGATAATTTTGGATATAATATCGCGAAACTCAAATTTCGGTAAATTCACGAATTTCTCTCTCGAGTTTTTTTTGTGTCGATCGCACTCCCACCTTGTTCAATTAGTAATACCTTTTACATTATGTTAAAATCGTTTATTATGAAAATTCTCTGCGATTTTAAAAGGCAAACTATCTTATGCTTACCAGCGTAGAGCGAAAGTCTGACAAGTGTAAATCTGGGGAAGAAATGTACTTATTTATTCAGTTACACCCTAACCACACGGAATGACGTACCCCTAAAAATTATTGAGTTTGCTAGTGGAATTAAAATCCTGGAAGAAATGTGGAAGAAATGTGGAAGAAAGTTTCAGGTTATAGCTTTATGTGTATTGAATTCCTAAAGATTCATGTTTACCGTCCACACATAAGGCCGATGGAAAGTGCCGACAGTGCGATCCATGTAACACTTTTTTTGATGCTAAAGATGTGCATATAATTTAAGGGAAATCCATTATTCACTTCTCCAAGTTTGATAATTGTCGATTATTTTATATAATTTTTATCTATGTTATTAAGCGTGTGTTTTAGAAAAAATGACATTCAGCTTTGTTTGCACAAAATTTTTTACCTGGCATTACCATGACAGCACAATGTATATGTATTTCACCTGAATTCCACTGTACCCCAGACGGTCTTCCTCACGTATCTGGTAGTGTCATCATCCACAAACTTTATCTTTAAGAGTTTCTTCAGTGCGGGAGCAGTGAATGCCGTCAGTCCTGCCAACGCCTGTCGAAAAGAGAACTGAAATATTATCCGTACGTACATCCCGAATTCTGCATTAGGATCCTTCAGTGAGTTGTCATTGATACCGAAGGCGCAGGACGCTATGACGTCAGTAGTGTACCTATACATCGTCTCTTCCACATCCACTGGGGATTCTGTTAACAGACCAGGGTGAAATTGCTACTCCATTTTTAGTTACTACATACACATGCATTCAGCAGATGTAATTTGTTTCTTGGTCGTGTCTCTTGAGGTTTTATAACTGTCACTGAATTTAAATTTAATATGTGGTAAGTACACGTTTTCCCTTTTAACTGTTCCGAAATTTAAATTAATTTCTGTTTTTAATAGTAAGACAGTTTGAGCTTGAACGTGTCAAAGTCTGTAAAATAAAATATCTTAGACTTAATATTAGTCCTGTGTGTCAATATTCCGATGTTATACATTATATAGGAATTTTCGTTCAAGGTTATCGCGTATTTAGTCTAGTCCAGCGGTGTGCAGAAATTGTAAAAGTTTGTGGATGTCCTATATTGCAATAATTTTGAGAAAATCTGTTAAAGCGCCATACATACTATGGAGAAGATTATTTTCTCAGTACAATAATATTATTATATTTTATTGTAACAAATTAATTGTAAGGATACATATACCAGAAAACATGCGGCTGTAATGTATTCAGCCGTGGAAATTTAATGGTTGTCACAATTAGAATTTTCCAACAGTGTTTAATGTCTCTCGAGAAATGCTTTGCTTGATTGATAAAATGGAATTTAAACTCTCTGTTATAGGGAACTGATAACAATTGTAGTTCGATTTAAATAGGGTGGCATGGAATATCATGCTAAAGCACTTCTAGTAAGAAATTACTCGTATTAATTTTCACTTATCAGATCAGATTGACTCGATTTAATGAAGATTTCCTTTGCATTCATGAAAAAAAAAACGCCGTGGAGACCATGGAATCCCGAATTAAAAACGCAATTTTGGTCTCATTTAGACTGACAAGAATGTAAATGTCTTTTCCAATAATTACAATTTTGAGTTTAACTTAATTTCTATAAATGGCCTAAATCATACTTTTCTTTAAAAAGTAAGTGGTGGAACGTTCAGCCTCGGAATTCCTTACTGTAAACAGAGGCCTTGTCCAGGCAATCAGCCAGTTCCTTCCCGCAAGTGTCCACCAGGTAGAACATCATCTTCATTTTACCGGAAGTAAACGCTGGAGTCAAATTTATCCTCCAATGTCGCCAAAGTTGACCCTTCATGGCAAAGAAACCCTTGCAGCCTAGGGGGTCAAGCTTTTCGTCGAAAGAGATAACATGATCTATGAAGTACTGAAAATCCTTCACCAGAATATTCTTCACCAGCTCCAAGTCGCGAATTAACAAAATGGGCTTACCTGACTAGAAAATTCCGACGTACGGCTTGTCACTGTGCTGTTCATATATGTGCTGAAGATGTTTGCCAACATTCACTTTCTGGAACGCACATTCCTTAAGATTGCCTACAAACGGTGTGGGTTTTACGTACGGAATACCGAGTTTCTGCCAGAATTTGAAGTTGCGAGTGAAATAAAGATAAGAGGCAATGAAAATAGTAGACAGGGGAACGAAAAGAAGAAATATTAGGGATCCGAACGTCAGCATCATTTGGGGCCGAAACAATAAAAAATGTGCTAAGTGTATGAAGTGTGCTGTTTTGGGTTCTGTCACGTTGAAAGTGTAGATCAGTGTATAATAATTAATTAACTTATAAAAAATCTCTCTGAAATTCTTTCACGTTACTTGATGTAATTGAATCCTGCTCTTCGCAGTGTCCGTAAGAAACGCTTTCGAAGATTTTTATAAACGCAAGATGGGCTTAAATGTCGTTATGTGGATGTGTTAACGATAGCCTAGGAACTGAGTTCTCTGCTGTCTGCGTGAGGAGTGGCGTCTAAACTAAACAGAAACTCACAGCGCACTGATTCATCGGAATGAAAATAACCCACGCTTAGAAAGCCACCTTTAAATTATTTCAGTGGCAATGGATCCAAATTTGCATGGCCGGTTTAATTTGACTTAAATATTTATATTTAAAATGCAATTTCTAATCCTCGCTGGTCTGATGATATACTTGTTAAATATCACATTCTCTTGTGATATCTATACAGCATGCTTAATAATGTGTTTCTCGTATATCTACAACATTGTAATAATAATCATATTGGGAATTTATTTGTTTCGTGTCTTCTATAATGTCTTTCCATCTGTAAATCCCTTAACTTAACTGTAACTTAATTTGGGGGGCACAAAGTGAACAAATGCCCTCCAATACTTTTATACCTAACACTTTTTGTCTATTGAGGTCAACAGGGGCAAATAAAAAACTTGGCTGAGAGTGATGGAAAACTGTATATACATATTAAGGACTGCTTCAAACAAATCCTCTGCTTCTGTCTAATTTGACTCTTTGACTTGAATGCTAATACGCCTTGACAATTGTTCACCCTTCTTACTATTGTTATTTACTAACTTACGCACATGTTACAACTTACTGTTTTCTCGTAGGCTCGACTGTCCTTAAAAATGACGTGCAGTACATCGTCACAATGTCGTTCGCTTCACATATTGATATTCGACGTCCTTCTGTGTGTTACTCAATGTTATATAGAATGCCATACTTATTTATCACTGAATATTTTTCCCAACAGAATGGTTTATCTTTCGTGTACACTAAGGAGGCTGGTATTTTATTTTTGATACAATCTGTAGAAAAATGTTGAGTGTAGTGATATGGTAAGAATTTTTCAAATCACTGGAGTCCTCATGGTTTACATAGTAGCCCACCATTACTTAGCGTACTCTTTGTTGCGAGGCAGTGAGATTGCAAGCCGTAAGTTAGGGATGTTTCGAAGCAATCTGTAGGCAACAGGACGAAAGTAAATTTCAGTGTGTTTAAAAAAGGTTTATATCTAGCAAATTTCAGGAAATGTATTAATTTAAATTTTTAAGTTAAGAAATGCGAAAATAACTGATAACCAGACATGTTTATTTACTGAAATTAGTGGTGAATGCT
>Ga0131853_10008615_pt1 | contig 18608 bp, 13 predicted proteins | sample TergutLab28metaG_FD_92764 | JGI IMG/M metagenome (GOLD analysis project Ga0131853, IMG submission 92764) | Labiotermes labralis P1 segment gut microbial communities from Petit-Saut dam, French Guiana - Lab288 P1 (version 2) (version 2) | ecosystem: Host-associated > Arthropoda: Insects >...
CGCTAACCTCTAAAGTTGCATTTTATATATTTATTCAACAAATATAGGTACCGAATATTTTAAACATGGTATATACTCTCCGTTTTTTTCTCTTCAAAATTCAGTTTGTTTCATAATTCTAACGTATTTGTTTCCTGTATTATTCACATTTTATATACAGGCTGTGCTGAAATTAAAAAAAATAATTCCGGCGCCAAAAAGTTAATTAGTATACCAAATAATACACACACATAAATGTTTCACATTAAAGGACTAAAATTGCTCCGACATGTATCGATCCTAAGATCATCCTCAGGGAGCTATACTTTCCTTGCTACAGTCACCCTGAGGATGATCTTAGGATCGAAATATGTCGGAGAAAATTTAGTGTTTTGGTGTGAAACTTTTATATACGTACATCAGTTGGTATGCTAATTAAATAACTCGTCGATATGCACGGTGCAACAATAAAGATAAGCCATACGCAATTGAAACAATGCAGCAATGTAAGAAATATTTATGAAAACGTATCGAAATTGGTTTATTTCATCTCCTTTTCTCGCTGCCTTTCAATTTCCACTCGCAGAATGCAATGCAGTTACATTTCGGTAGAACAAAAATTATTAATATCAGATTTCAGGCCCTAAACCCGTGAGTACGGAGAACAGTAAACTCACAGGACAGGCCCATTCCAGCAGGTGAACTAAGCGGTCGCCTAGGGCGGTAAGATATGCGAGACGAAATGAGTAAACAAGAAAAAAGTTCTGTGATGGTTGCAGTGTACCCTTTGTTCAAGTTTTTGTCGACACAGAGTGTACCAAACTGATAATTACGTTTCTTTTTTTGATTACTTCATAATTTAAGTGTGAATTGGTGCGAGTATCAAGCACTCGAATTTCGCCCCACCATTCAGGAGAAAGGGGGGCACACGGTGGCACAGTTGTCTGAGACACTGCGCTAAAAGTCTGAAGGTCGAGGTTTCGATTCCCGTTGGTGTAAATGGAAGTTTTATTGACACAATCCTCCCGGCAGCACTATGGCCCTGGGGTCGACTCAGACTAACAGAAATGTGTAAAGGTAAAGGTAAAGCAGTCCCGTTACAGGCCTGGAGTGCCCCAGAGATCTCCAGGAAGTTAAGGTTCCCAGATTTCGTGACAATGGCATATGAAAGTGGTAAGGTTGTCAGCCCTACGCACCGGCCTTATTTACCCACACGCAATAATCCTGGTACTCATATCTGCAACAGAAATGAGTACCAGGAATATTTCCTGGGGGGGGTAAAGGCAGCCTGTGCGTAGGGCTGAAAAACTTACCACTTTAATGTGCCGATTCTCCTCAAATCTGGGAGCCTCAACATTCTTGAAACCTCAGGGACTGTCCAGACCTGTAAACGGATTGCTTTAACTTTACCTTCTTAATCACAAGAGAGAGAGAGAGAGAGAGAGTTATTTTGGGGAAGGGCGGTAAATGTAAACTTCTCTTAGGGCTCAAGTTATGATTTGAGACGACAATGACAAGAGACTTTCAAATAATTTACTAACAAAATTTCACAGGATATAAATTGGACAAGAAACTTCAAGGTTCTCCTTTGACAGACTTCATTTACGGCTCATTCAAATAGCTGATAATGAAAGTCGGAGCATTCGGTCGGGCGCGCTTTGTACACAGTTTGATTAGCGCTCGTTTGCTGCACTCGGCCACAGTTCATACGAGGGCTACAGTAAGTGTCTCCTCTTCCAGTGTAACGTCGAAGTACCTTCCCTTCAGAAAAAAAAAACAAAGTCTTTTGATTTGCCCAGCGACGATCCTAAAATAATTTTGTTCATTGGCAGATCAAATAATAACCGTCAATCACAAAAAAATATTTAGACAATAAGGTGCCACTACTAAATGTTTCGGCTTTATTTCTACCCCTAAAGCCATAATCAGGTAAGAGAATCAAATTTATTAGAAAGGTAAGTTCTGATTTCCGGGCCCTATGCTGGTTTCAAGGATAAAAACAGCCCAAAAATATAGGGCAGTGTAGATTATAAAAGAGGTGAAAAGGTAAATCAGTCCCGTTAAAGACCTGGAGTGTTCCAGAGGGTTCCAGAAATTAAGGTTCCCTGTTTACGTGACAACGACACAGGATGGTGGTAAGGTTGTCAGCCTTATGCACCGGCCGCCTTTACCCCCAGGAAATACTCCTGGTACTTATTTCTGTTAGAGGCTGTGTCTAACCCAAGGCCATAGTGCGATTGGAGGGATTTTATGTCAATGAAAAATTCCATTGACACCAGCTGGGATCGAACCAGCGACATTCCGATTTGTAACACAGCACCTTAACCACTGTGTACCGCGGTCTCTTATAGTGGGTTAGGAATAGAAAATTTAAGTGGCAAAGCAGTCCAATTACAGGCCTGGACAGGCCAGAGGGTTCCAGGAGGTTGAGGCTCCCAGATTTCAAGACAGTAGACACATGAAGATGGTAAGATTTTCGGCCCTAAAAACCGACAGCCTTTACCAAAAAGGAAAGGCACCTGTACTCATTTCTGGTAGAGGTTGTGTCGATCCCAGGGCCATAGTGCGATCGGAAGGATTATGTCAATGAAAAATTCCAATGACACAATTTGGAATCGAACCCAACAACCTACCGTGGTCTCCTATAAAAGAAGTATTTTTGAAAAAAATTATCATTGAATTTTATTGTTGTAATTATTTTTGTTTTGATATTGATATATTTTGTTAACTGTAATTGGGTTGGCACCAGGTGGCAGTAGTACAGTACACATTTACACACAAACAGTACACAGAACAACACAATTAACTTTGGTTGGAAGGCCTACTGGGATTCGAACACATAGTGGTCAAACTAAAATTAACGATGAACTAACCGCGTAAATATTATCGCATAATATGGGAGGAGTTACACACTGACATTTTCCTTACAACTGAGGAAAAAGCACGGGAAAAATACGTAATTCAAAATAAAGCTTGTCCTCGGTACTGGCAAATACGTAGGTGCTATTTTGAATGAATTTTTTTCATCGGCCAGATACCTAAGTTATGTAAAATGAGTAGTGATGTCACACTTGGCATTGCGAGAGGAAAGGAAGCTGAGGGTGTTTGAGAACATGGTGTTGAGGAGAATATTTGGACCGAGGAGGGACGAGGTAACGGGGGAATGGAGGAGATTGCATTACGAGGAGCTAAATGATTTGTACTGCTCACCCAATATTGTGCGGGTTATAAAATCGAGAAGAATGAGATGGGCTGAGCATGTGGCATGCATGGGTGAGGAGAGTGGGGTGTATAGGGTCTTGGTGGGGAAACCGGAGGGAAAGAGACCACTAGGGAGACCTAGGCGTAGATGGGTGGATAATATTAGGATGAATCTCCAGGAGGTGGGATGTGGGTATACGGACTGGATTAGGCTGGCCTAGGATAGAGAAAGGTGGCGGACGTTTGTGAGTGTGGTAATGAACCTTCGGGTTCCGTGAAATGCGGGGAATTTCTTGACTAGCTGCAAACCAGTTAGCTTCCCAAGAAGGACTCTGCACCATGGAGTAAGTAAGTAAGTAAGTAAGTAAGTAAGGCAATGAATTCATTAACCTAAATGAAAATTTTGAAAAAGAAAAAAAAATTAAAGTTCCTTTCGCAAATTTTGAAAAAAGGAACGATACAGAGACATTTGAATTCATGACTGGGGGGCTTCGAAGTTGTATACATTTCTGTAGGTGAAAATTATGCTCAGAACTCAATCAATAAATAGCACAATTGTTAGTTTATCATAACAGTTTACTTTTCTTTGCGTATTGAAGCCTATAAGGACATATTTGTGTCACAAAATGTACTCAAAACTTGCACGTAACCTTCAAATAATGGGTCATATTGATAAAGACGTTAGGCAGTGTATTGTAGCGGTTCAGCGTCAATAAATTGCTAATAATTTTGGGAAATAAGTTTAATAAACTGGTGCATCTGTTTGCTGTGAAAAGTAAAAGTTGATAAAATGCAGGTTGTCTAAAGTGATAAAAGTAACATAAGGGTTGCAATACATGGAACTTATTGTTTTGGATTCGACACGTGTCGTTCCAAAGCCCCACGAACCTATGAATATGACAGTAAATATTTGCCACAAAAGGTAAAGTGATCCCGTTACAGGCCCTGTGTGGCCCAGAGGGTGGGTAGAGGTATAGCTCTACTCTTCCATGACTAGAAGGGGGTGAGTGGTCAGCAGCACGCCCCGGCCGCACTTTACCACCGGGAAAGACTCGGTACCCATTTTACAGGAGACTGGGTGGGCCTCAGGGCCGGTCTGGACGGGCGGAAAAATCTCGTCCCCACCGGAATTCGATCCCGGAACTTCCAGCCCGGTAGCTCAGTCGGTGTACCGACTGAGCTACCGGGCCCAAACTGTTTTGTCATATTTAGCTGAAATTGTGTTAGCACTCAACTAGTACTTCTTAAAGATGGCCGTGAGGAATATTGGGGGAATTTTCGTGGTAGCTGACGGATTCCATTTCTTAAACGCAAACTCAAAAAAAAAAAAACTCATGTCTTCATTCTTTGACATTAAGTGGACTAAAAACAAAAGAAATCGACGCAGCGCCACACCCCAAAAGACATGAATCCCCAATTACACCTCTGCGGAAACTTCAAAATTCGCATCAGGAATATTATTTAGGTTACTACAAGCCTAACGTTGAAACGTTATTATCTTTTGCCATGTTTACCTCAGTAACCCTTCACTACTCGCCCAAATATTATTCGGGTGATCAAATCGAGAAGAATGAGATGAGCGGGGCATGTAGAATGTATGGGGTGAGGAGGGGTGTGTACAGGGTTTTGGTGGGGGGAACCTGATGGGAAAAGACCAGTTGGAAGAATCAGGCGTAGATGGGAGGATAATATTAACATGGATCTTCAGGAAGTGGGATAGGCGGGCATGGACTGGATTGATCTGGCTCAGGATAGAGACATATGGCGGGCACTGGTGACTGCGGTAATGAATATTCGTGTTCCATAAAATTAAGGGAATTTCTTGATTAACTGAGAAAAAATTAGTTTCTCAAGAAGGACTGTGCTCTGTGGAATAAGTAATGGAGTTGCTTACCTTATTAACCTTTTGACGCCTAATGTCAACTATAGTGGTCGTACCGCACCGCTAACCTCTAAAGTTGCATTTTATATATTTATTCAACAAATATAACTACTGAATATTTTAAACGTGATATATACTCTCCGTTTTTTTCTCTTCTAAATGCAGTTTCTTTCATAATTCTAACGTATTTGGTTCCTATATTGTTCGCATTTTATATACAGGGTGTGCTAAAATAAAAAAAAATTCCGGCGCCAAAAGTTTAACCAAGGTATACATGGCGCCAAGGAATAAGGTGAATTGTCTATTTTTGTGCGATTTTGACGGACAACAGAATGTCGATAAATTTTACTGATAGTTTCCAATATCAAATTGTATGTTTTTAGATGAAGTTCCATCAATAATCTGCTGCAACAACCTAGTTCATTTAAATTCATCGCCTTATTGTGCTTCCAACTACCTCAGACGTCTCCAAATACCCGCACAAATAATGTGCAAATATTTCTTAACACGCCAAAGTCAAGTGCCTATAACATGGGGACCTTCTGCGCATCATTGCGCTATGTAGCTAGATATTCTCTATGAATTTCCTCATTACGTCATAAGTCTTTCTTGGATTCAAAGATTTCCTCAGTACTTTTTTCTTAAACATTTTAAATTATTATTCTTTCTTACAAGTGGACCGCGGAAGCACTCTGGTTAAAGTGCTGTGCTACAAATCGGAAGGTCGCTGTTTCGTTCCCAGATGGTGTCATTGGAATTTTTCATTGACATAAAATCCTTCCGATCGCACTATGGCTCTGAGGTCGACTCAGCCTCTAACAGAAATGAGTACCAGGAGCATTTCCTGGGGGTAAAAAGCGGCCGGTGTGTAAGGCTGACAACCTTACCGCCATACTGGGCCACTGTCACGTAATCTGGGAACCTTAATGTTCTGGGGCCTGTAATGGGACTGGCTTATCTTTACCTTTTATTCTTTCTTTACAAAGTAAGAGCTCACACTGCGCACCAGCAAATCTTACAAAACAATTGGCCTCTGACGGAGCAAACCGGCTCAAAAAGTAAATTGTAATTAGGCGGTACCAAGTTCGAAGTCCGACTGAGACACTCCCTATAAGTTTTAATGATTTTCGCATTTCACGTCAGTCACTATAGGCAAATACCGTAATATATGTAAATTATACCACCAACGTTCGTTCCGCATCATTCGATATCCGTCATTCATTATCATCACATTATTTGGCGACGATCCCATTGGCCGCGCGGCCTAAGTCGTGGGTCTGCGGCCGCTCGGTTGCTGGGGTTGCGGGTTCGAATCACGCCGGGGAAATGGATGTCTGTCTGTTGTCAGGTAGACGTCTCTGCGACGGGTTTATCACTCATGTAGAGGAGTCCTACCGGCTGTGGTGCGTCGTTGTGTGTGGCCTATAAATTCCAAGAATATGAACGTCATGATCCGTTTTGGACCTCAGCGCCAAAGGGAAACGAAATTATTTGGCGCTATATAATTTGATTTACTGGCGCCGTATTTGAATAAACTGTAAACACGAGTGACAATATTTGGTGAACTTATCGTTATGATCAGCGTGTTAGAAGGCAGGTGAGTGACTAAGAGTTTCCTAACTATTTGTGGATAATGAGGTTAGGGTGAACACTTAGAAACTATTGGGCGTTTTGTGGTTCAAAATGGGGGGAAGAAATTTCTAAAATGAGAAGACTCTTCTCCATAAAACATGTAAATGTAGGTTTGATAACAAAATATAAAATGTTATGTTTTGTTGACCGTGCTTGTCTGTATAATCTTGTAAATAAAGCCAAATTGGTGCACAGTTTATCCTTAGTATATTTACCAATCTCTACATGTTTCGAGCGACTATGTGCCCATCATCAGGAGAAACAACTGTGTCGCATAAACACAGTTGTTTCTCCTGATGATGGGCACATAGTCGCTCGAAACATGTAGAGATTGATAAATATATTAAGGATAAATTGTACACCAAGTTGATTTGATTTAAAAAGCATGAAATTTTCTTAAGGTATTTTTCTGTAGCGATGTACACTCCGACACTGACGGTTAAAGGCAAAAGGCAGAACCCTTCTTCATAACCTATTAGTACTTCTGTTAATTTCCCCGCAATTTTTGGAAATCAAAGGTCCGTTTCCCTGTCCATAACAGCCAGCCACTTGTACCATTCCTGACCCACATAAATCCAGTCTACATACTCCCATCCTATTTGCTAAAAATCCCTTTAATATCATCCTCTCTTCCATACCTGTGTCTTCCAAGCTTTCTTGTACATTCCTACTAATTGGGAACGTTATGTAGTCAAACACAACTATGTCAAATTAGGTGTATTTAATGGCTATACTAGACAACTACATGTTTCGGCCTTTACTGGCCATCTTCAGGTTGTCTTCCAGAGAATTTAAGGTCCTACTATATACATTGAGCGTGCACGTGGTGCAGAAATCTCTACATACGGGCCTTATTGCTTATGTAATTTCTATATATGGTGGTATGCTGTGACTAGAGGCACGATAGGGTCTGGTGGCTAGTGACACTAATCACCAGACCCTATCGCGTCTCTAGTCACAGCATACCATCACATATAGAAATTACATTACGCAATAAGGCCCTATGTACAGATCTCTGCACCACATGCACGCTCAATGTATATAGTAGGACCTTAAGTTCTCTTGAAGAAAACCTTAAGATGGCCAGTAAAGGCCGAAACATGTAGTTGTCTAGTATAGCCATTAAATACACCTTATTTGACATAGTTGTGTTTGACTACATAACCTTTCCAATTTTCACACACGCAACGGGGATGACACACTTCCAATATTTCCTACTTAACCTCTGTATGCACATCTCTTCTGCCCTCTACTGGTCACATGCGCTGTACATCTCATCTTTTTTATTTCATCTCAAGAATGATATTTGGTGGAGAGTAAAATAAATGGAGTTCCTCTTTATGTAATATTTTCCAGTTTCTTTTTTTACTTCCTCCTTCCTAGGCCCAAATACAGGTAGGCAGAATATAACCTCAAACTGTTAAAAAAATTGAGGAGTGAGTGGACATCATTTTTACTTAACAGACACACCAAGTCTCTACGTCAGGCATTCTAATATTCTTGTTATACTAAATACATCCTTAATTGGAAGGCTAATAGGCGTTACACATCGAGAAGAATGAGATGGGCTGGGCATGTAGCGCGTATGGGTGAGGAGAGGGGGTGTGTAGTGTCTTGGTGGGGAAACCGGAGGGAAGGAATCACTGGGGAGACATAGGCGTAGATGGGTGGATAATATTAGGATGGATCTCCAGGAGGTGGGATGTGGGTATATGGACTGGATTGGGCTGGCCCAGGATAGACAGGTGGCGGAGGCTTGTGAGTGCGGTAATGAACCTTCGGGTTCCGTGAAATGAGGGGAATTTCTTGACTAGCTGCAAACCAGTTAGCTTCTCCAGAAGGACTCTGCACCATGGAGTAAGTAAGTAAGTATAGGCGTTACGCCAGTAAGTATGTGTGAAATATACACTATATATCAAAATACATTTACAATATATGAGATCAATGCTAATATAAATTACATTGTTGAAGAATAAGAGACCAACTTGATGTCACTAGTTATTAAGTTTTATTTCACTTCTTCTACGCTCAACATGTTTCGGACATTAATACATCCATCATCAGGAGCCTGAGACTTTTCTATTTTATCACCACATTGGTGGTGTGGTGATACAATAGAAAAGTCACATGTTCCTGATGATGGATATATTAATGTCCGAAACATATTGAGCATAGAAGAAGTGAAATAAAACTTAACCTTTAGACGCCTAACGTCAACTATAGTTGACGTACCGCACCGCTAACCTCCAAAGTTGCATTTTATATATTTATTCAACAAATATAGGTACCAAATATTTTAAACATGGTGTATACTCCCCTTTTTTCCTCTTCAAAATGCAGTTTATTTCATAATTCTAACGTATTTGTTTCCTGTATTATTCACATTTTATATACAGGGTGTGCTAAAATTTAAAAAAAAATAATTCCGGCGCCAAAAGGTTAATAACTAGTGACGTCAATTGAGTCTCTTATTCTTCAAATATAACAATGATGCACGGTCCAATATACATAAGACAGAATAAATTATTTTGTTCAAAATTCCCACCTTCCTTTTAGGTTGACAGTACACGCGTGTTAGCCTAATTGTGTGTTAATTTAATTAAATTGATGTTTATTAAATACTTGGCCCCCTTAGGAAGAGAAAGTGCCAATTATATTTCATCCTAAGGCATACGTTATATGTTCAATTTGCTTTGTGGGATGATGTCACAATTGTTATTTTATTGTGTTCATATCAGTTTATCAACTTGTTATGACTGGCCCACGAATCAATTATTACTATTGACAGTGTTTGCTGTTTGCATTAATCAGTCTGTTTAAGTTACTGTCAACGAGGCTCTGTTTCCAGTGAGAAAAATTTCAGCTCAGCAGGCAGCAAAGAACGCGCTCTTTGCGGCCGGCAGGTACACAATGCTCATGTACGACACTTGTGCCTGGGAGTCAGACCGTTTGACCTCGGTCGGATAGCCTACGTTCATCGTGATTCTCCTCAATTTATTCAGATATGTCCAAGCCGGCCATGACTGCCTGTTTCAGAAAAATTAATATGTCCAAAAATTCAAAATTCTATTCAAGTGTCATTTGGCGATTTATATTTTCTGCAGCCCAACACGTACGTGTCCCTACTCAGTTAACAATCGAATGCGAAATATTCGAAATATTTCCCGATGTATGATAAGCCGATTAGTTAGTGTTATTTAATTTAGAAACTTAAGTAATAGGCTCAGGTGTACGCCGAGATTTTGGTCTCTCATAGTTATCAATATTTTTTTCAATTTTTCCGTCAGCTAGGAAAGCCATTCTCTTATATAGATAATATAACACACAGAGCAGATTACACTTCTACTTTCAAGAAAAACTTTACCACCATATTTTAGTAAGAAAGAAGAAAGAAGCTAATAGTGAACATACGGAAGACACTTCGCCTTTCACGAAAAATTCACCATCATATTTTAGTAAGAAAGGAGAAGAAAGCTAATATTGATCATACAGAAAAATCTTCGTCTTTCACGAAAAAATTCACCACAATATTTTAGTAAGGAACAAGAAGCAAACTAACATTGATCATACAGAAGATAATTCCTCTTTCACGAAAACTTCACCGTCATATTTTAGTACGAACGAAGAAATGAGCTAATATTGATCATACAGAAGATAATTCCTCTTTCACGAAAACTTCACCGTCGTATTTTATTACGAACGAAGAAATAAGCTAATATTGATCATACAGAAGATAATTCCTCTTTCACGAAAACTTCGCCATCATATTTTAGTACGAACGAAGAAATAAGCTAATATTGATCATACAGAAGATACTTCTACTTTCAGTAAAAACTTCACCACATTATTCTAGCAATAAAGAACCCTAACCAACATAAACGCCCATAATCGCCCCGTCAATTTTACTTTACCTATTTTTAAAGTTTACTGCATAAAATACAACATTTGAATTTTAATCTTAAGTCTTGTATATAAACTACCTCAATTATTTTAACCAATTCTTGTATATAAACTACCTCAATTATTTTAACCAATTCTTGTAATAAGAGATCTCGTTAATTGAAAGCATTATCAACTGCACACTGCAACTTTTCAAAGATCAGCCTGAAGATGGCCCCACAATTGGGCCGAAATATGTAGCTGGAATTTTAATCTAATATAATCTAATAAAATATAAAATTGTATATGACTCTATTATATGTACTAGTGGCAGTCAAATGAAAACCTTTAAAACGAGATAAAATTTCGAACCACAGCTCGATAGTCTGTAAGTTGACAACAATGATACTCATGGTTTGACGAGTGGCCGACAGGTGGCAGTACGATACTACATAGAAAACGAAGTCATTGTGTACCTTTGGTGTTCAATAAATTACAAGATAAAATATATTCAAGGTTTTTATTTGACTCGCCCTCGTATTTTATATTAATATACCTTAGCACAGAACAGCTGTTGCCAGGCACGTGGAAGAATTGTCTGATCGCTTTTGCGCAGCACCACAAGTGACGTGTCACAAAGCCTGTGGACAGCAATTTCAGTCTCTCTAAGTCCACCAGTATCTTACATAATTCTCCGTAACATCTGAGTCCATTAGGCATGTTGGTGACTGTTTAGAACTTGTTTAGTTCGTAACCTAACGAAACTCTGTATAATCAAATTAGAGTTCACAAACTTTCTAATATTTCAAAAGCAACAACAGAAAAAAAAAATCAAAACTAGCCAAAATTACTTTAAAAAAAAACACCGATATGAACACGTCGCCAAAGTTTTCTATCAGAAATTGACGCAACAATTTCAAATGATAGAGAAACCATATTCTCCATGTTACAAATATGAAACCCAGGTACTTTGGGTAGGCGGAAGCTAAGAACTCTATTGGGATTATACACTATTAACCTTTAGGCACCATGCATCCTATATATAGGACAGACGTACCGCTCACCCCCCACAGTACGCTTTTTATATATTTAGTCAAAAAATATATTATTTAATTATTTTTTTAGACTTTCTCTCGCCTTCTTCGTTTATTCCTCCACAAAATGTCTTGTATTTCCTAATGTTATTCTTCTTGGTTCATAAAATATTCACATTTTACATAAAAGGTGTGCTAAACTGTAAATGTCCAGCTCCAGTGCCAAAGGGTTAAAGAAGAATGCCTTTACTTTCACTAGATCGGCCATACTACTGGTTGATTGAACAAATAAGGAAGCAACATTCACTCACGTGGTGATTCCATTAACCCACGATTTAAAAGTCACAATTACAGAAAAACAAAGTAAATATCAGGAAGTGGCGTTTGAAATAAAGTAACAGTGGCAAACGAACAAGACAACTGCCATTCTATTGGTCTCGTCTGAAGTAAGGGTCATTCCTAACATCATTAACCAAAGTCTGAGCACCCTCAATTTACCACCGCGCCCACTGCCCCTGGTCCAGAAACTGGCTGTAGACTGCATTTGAAATGTGACGTCACACGCGCCGAAACCAGAACTCGTCTTACGGCGAAACGGACGAATCCGTTTAAATCGGCAGGGGCGTCAGTTCAAGCAACTACTGGCAGCCGTGGTGTGCCCATCAGCGGTAGTAATGCTGGATACACCATGTTCCGAAGTAGTGTGAAGAGTACTGGCTACCCACTCCATTCGCCAGTTTCCCCCTTCACTTCCCCTCCCGTGCGTCACCGTGTGCCATCACATTTCAACTGGAGTCTACTAAACCCTTGCTCCAGTGTGAGGAAATCCCACTTATTTCATGAAGAGCCTTATTAACGGTCTTCATGAAATTTTGCTGTGTTCCTGGCCTTATACATTAACTTCATTATTGCTGATAAAAACCCCTGGTACTTATTTGATTCAGTACCTCTACGTTGGGAGTTAGACAACACCGGTCATTGTCTGAGACAATCTTGAGTAATAACAATACAAATAATGGTAATAATTGTAATGGGTGGGACCCTGTGCCTCTCAAGATGGTTCAGTAAATACTGAGATAATATCGTTCCCCTAAACAAAGATGCGGAGCAGAATTTCGGAACGCGGTTATTTATATACAAGCACAAATGTTGAGGGAATTATTGACATAAAATTTCATTTCTTCTTCTCTAGTACGCAAAGTGTGGACATTAAATAAGGAGCCTAGTTTTAAAATGGTAATTTTTGGAAAGATTCTATCTCAATGTGATCCCTTTCAAAGTGACTTGTACCGGAAGCTGCATATCTTTCCACACTAATCTTGCATGTATCAAAAGTGTCACTTGAAGTGATTTGTTAAGATCGCGTTAAGTGATTAACTGTGATTTTGTTATGAAATTTTCCAATTGACGAAAAAGGAGTTCCCCGTTCAGAAGGTTTCAATTTTGAGGGGGGGGGGGGAAGGTAAGTGGCACAAGTCGCTGTTTGTTCTCAGATAAATACAAAACACATAAATACAGTTTGGGCAGAGCGTACAGTTGTTGTACGTTAAACTGGTGGTGCATCACGTGACCGGTAGGCTGTAAAAGGTTAATGTTTAGGGACGGGAGTGTGACCGCCGCTACTGATGAGGATATCCTTGTGATTATAATATTCCAGTGACTGTCGAGGGGTGATCTGGAAGGAGAAACTTAAAGTGAAATAATGGCACAACAGGATCGGACAGTACAAACCAAATATCTTACGTAAAAAATGTTACAAACGGAAACAGATAACAAATGCAGACTCTGTAAACAATTTGATGAGGTAGTCGAACACATCATATCAGTATGCCAAATATTGGCGAAACAACCAGACATAGCGAGACATGATAGAGTGTGTGCTCAACTACACTTCAACACAGAAAGGAAAAACGGGTAAGGTTAGGCAGTGAGCTCTGGTATGACCATGTACCAAAATCAGTAGAAACATGTCATGAAGATAAGGTAACCATATTATGGAGCCAACAAGTGCAAACCGACAAAACCGCTCTTATCAATAGACCGGATATCATAATGCGTGATAACGCAAAAGGAATGTGTAGGTTAAAAGATGATGCAATTTCAGGAGACAGAAATATGATTAACAAAGAAAGCCGACAAGATCATGTATCATAAACAACTAACAGTACAAATAACAGCGTTTGTAAAATGCAAAAAAAAAAACAAAAGTGATACCAGTAATAATAGACGTAACTGGAACATTTTCAAAATCGTTCAGAAAATACCCGATCGGAGTGCCGAGAAACAAGTAAAGGAACTGCAGATAACAGTCACATTGGGCACTGCATACTGCGGAAAACAGCCATATTGGGCACTGTATACTGCGGAACGTACTAATGTACAAGTACACGACATTCAACGGAAAACAGCCACATTGGGCACTGCATACTGCGGAACGTACTAATGTACAAGTACACGACATTCAACGGAAAACAGCCACATTGGGCAATGCATACTGCGGAAAACAGCCACATTGGGCACTGTATACTGCGGAACGTACTAATGTACAAGTACACGACATTCAACGGAAAACAGCCACATTGGGCACTGCATACTGCGGAAAACAGCCACATTGGGCACTGCATACTGCGGAAAACAGCCACATTGGGCACTGCATACTGCGGAAAACAGCCACATTGGGCACTGTATACTGCGGAACGTACTAATGTACAAGTACACGACATTCAAAGGAAAACAGCCACATTGGGCACTGCATACTGCGGAAAACAGCCACATTGGGCACTGCATACTGCGGAAAGTACTAATGTACAGGTACACAACATTCAACATGGGAAATAACATTATGTGTAGCATAAATTGTAACTACAGGATCGCTGCAACACTGCATACCTTAGTGGCAAGATGTGTTTCAGGTTTGTAAATACCCTGCAGAAAAATGACAGCAAATAAAATAATAATAATAATAATCAGAGATGTCGATAAAACTGTATTGAAAGAACGCCTGAAGACTGGCCAAACTCTTTCCATTAAATCCTGGATTTGTTATAACCATCCAGGACCAGGTTATTAGTAGAATAATTACAAGAAAAGCAGTTTGAAGGAACCTGATATTATTAAAATAACGGCAGAAATTGCAGGGTGAAATGAAAAACCATTCAGCATAACACCAGTGCAGGCCACGCATTGACTGAGGACGATTACACCCTTCGTTACAAATAAGTAGCCAACATCGACCATCAAGAACTGACTGTAAAAATGTGCGCCGTCAAAGGCAAGACAAACACCGCACTATACGAGCGGAAACGAGCCACAATCCGTGTTAGAGTACTACAAATATGAAGAATCCTATGAGAGGTTCATAACATCTGACCAGATAGTTTAACAATATCATAAAAAATAATCACTTAGCAGATGTAGCAAATCCCAACAGCCACACCCTCAAACACCGTCACCGAGGAGCTCCTGAAATATAAAGATCTAAAAAGACGAGCTGACGTGGATGAGGAAGTGGAACACGGACTGTACAGTAACGGTAAATCAGTCCCGTTACAGTCCTGGAGTGGCCCAGAGGGTTCCAGTAAGTTAAGGTTCCCAGAATTTCATTACAAAGGCACAGGATGGTGGTAAGGTTGCCATCTTTATACACCGGCCGCCTTTACCCCCAAGAAATACTCCTGGTACTCATTACTGTTAAAGGCTGAGTCGACCCCAGGGCCATAGTGCGATCGGAAGAATTTTATGTCAATGAAAAATTCCAATGGCACCAGCTGGGATCGAACCAATGACCTTCCGTTTTGTAGCACAGCACCTTAACCACTGAACTACCGCGGTCCCCAAGATTCTATCTTAACTAAGCGCTTAAAATTGATATGCTAAAACGTACAGACGAAAAAATATTTTATCATACTTTCATCATCTGTACCTTTTAACATGTCAATTTTAACCGCTTGGTTAACGTGGAATTTTAACCGTAATGTGTTTTAATTTGTAGCACAGAACCTTAACCACTGTGCTACCGCGGTCCCCGGTCTGTACAGTACCATTAGTATTATCCAGAATGGGTGTTATATCAAATACACTACACGACAGGTTTAAACCGGTCATTCTTCGCTGTGGTCTATACGTTCTCATGCAGAAAGAAGTAACACTCAATATATACCAAATAAGTTCGGAAGAATTTAGAAGAATAATGACTAGGAAGTGCTTGGTCATTAACCCGCGCACTTTAAAAATTAGCTGAAGGCTGTGACTTAGGAATAATATAATAACAATAATAATAATTAATATTAATTTGTGATAATGAAAAAGGAACATGTCTATTGACACATGTCTATTGACAAATGTCTATTGACACATATCGCAGAGTTCGATTGACGTGTCTAGTGTCCTTGTGAATAACGTTGTTACGTACAAGTGTATACTGCTTTGTTTTAGAACCTGTAAGTTTATATCTCTTTGTTTTAGAACCTATAAGTACATATCCCTTTTTTTTAGAACCTGTAAGCGTATATCTCTTTGTTTTAGAACCTATAAGTACATATCCCTTTTTTTTAGAACCTGTAAGCGTATATCTCTTTGTTTTAGAACCTATAAGTACATATCCCTTTGTTTTAGAACCTGTAAATTTATATATCTTTGTTTTAGAACCTATACGTACATATCCCTTTGCTTTAGAACCTGTAAATATATATATCTTTGTTTTAGAACTTATAAGTACATATCCCTTTGTTTTAGAACCTGTAAATTTATATCTCCTTGTTTTAGAACCTATAAGCACATATTCCTTTGTTTTAGAACATGTAAGTTTATATTTCTTTGTTTTAGAACCTATATGTATATACACCTTTGTTTTAGAACCTGTAAATTTATATCTCTTTGTTTTAGAACTTATAAGTACATATACCTTTGTTTTAGAACCTGTAAATTTATGTCTCTTTGTTTTAGAAACTATAAGTATAGATCCGTTTGTTTTAGAACCTGTAAATATATATCTCTTTGTTTTAGAAACTATAAGTATAGATCCGTTTGTTTTAGAACCTGTAAATATATATCGCTTTGTTTTAGAACCTATAAGTATATATCCCTTTGTTTTAGAACCTGTAAATTTATGTCTCTTTGTTTTAGAACTTATAAATACACATCGCTTTGTTTTAGAACCTGTAAGTACATTCCGTTTTGTTTTAGAGCTTCTGAAATTTATGAGATATCTTAGATTTTCGTGGCAGTGACAATACAGGTTACTGTCGTCTGTGATGTGACAACTTGCGGTATGGTGATGCATTAACATAATTTCAGAGGAATTGGTAAGATTAGTTTTCTTTCTAAATGAATATGGAAGCATCGGGTTCAATCTGAAATATCTGTAACCAGCTACCAGACTACACGACGTCACATGAGGTAAACATATTTTAACACAGAAAAAGTCAGCACATTCTAAAATACATTCAGAATATTCAAAACAGATATATTCTTTTATTTTACTTAGAAGAGGTACTTTTAGCTCAATATGTACAATCCAACCCACAAAGAGATCTCGTTGAAAGTTTAGAATATGCACCTCTACTATGATCATACTCTGTATAGTTTTCCTCTATATACATTTTTGTAACCTGAAGATGGCCCACAGTGGCCGAAACATGTAGTCGTCAGCATAATAAATAAGATACAAGACAGTTGTGTTTTGACGTACCCTACCCCCTACCTAATCACATTCAGAACATAGTAAAACAAAAAAGAATTTGCGGACGTTTCGGACAAACATAGTGTTTTCATTTGAGGCTACCTAGCAAGTAAAAGCCAGAGATTCACAACGAAACTATAGCGACCTTAAGCCAATCTAAAGGGGGCAAATCCGATCTTTATTATCACCTCCCTGAGAACCAATTACGTTGCAAGATAAAACGAGTGGGAAGTGAGTTCACTGATGAGGGAACTGAGGAAGAGCAGAAGGGGGACGTTGCTTGCGTCACACGCGATCACTTAGCGTCAGTCAAGCCTCTAGGAACACATTAGCGCTGCCACAAGGACATAACATCCACGTGAGGACAGACATAGATCAGGGCAATGAGTCGTGCTGTCGAACAACAGCCGATCTGAAGCAGAATATATGTACAATACACGCACACAAAGTGACATGCACGTCACCAGCTTAGTAGGCCCTGTAGACAAGCATTATATCACACACGTTAAGAAGAGTTGTTGCGTTCAGTGGCGTATCGAGTGCTGGGGAGGTTTGGGGGGTTCAAATCCCACCCCGGAAATTCCGAAGGCCGTCCAAAATCGTGCCAAACTCAACCCGATTGTGAAAACAGTTTAAAAATTGCTGAATTTAGGATGCCAACACCCCAAGATGTTCGGAAAAAAGGCAGTAAAATTCTAAAACTACGGCCGGTTCGCAATTTTTTTAATATTATTAATGACAAATGAATTAGTTTTCATCATAAATAGTACCAACAAATAAGAAAATTTTACTATATGAAATGAAATTTCTTGTACCAAATTACAGCTGCCTCCAGAAAACCTGACTGGGGGACTAACGCCCCCAGATTCCCGTTCTCTCTGTCCTCTGTCCTCAACTGAATTTGTTGAACCCCCCCTCCCGAACAAAATTCCTAGGTACGCCACTGGTTGCGTTGTAAACGTAAAGGTAAAACTCTCGATTCACACGGCATGAGGTCATGGGGAGTGAAGGTATAGCTCCATTGATTCTTAAATAGGGCGTAAAATGTAGGTGAGTGGTCAGCTTCATTAGACGGCCCGTTGTGAATGCAACTATATCAGTCCCTCGTGGATTGGGGAGGGTGCGTGTAGTGCAGATATCGTCCTGGAATTTTGTATATATCACTCTGCACTGCACACAACACACACATGCCGCTCTACAGTCTCACTCTGCACTGCACACAACACACACACCGCCCTACAGTCTCACTCTGCACTGCACACAACACACATGCCGCTCTACAGTCTCACTCTGCACTGCACACAACACACACACCGCCCTA
>Ga0131853_10008616_pt1 | contig 18607 bp, 13 predicted proteins | sample TergutLab28metaG_FD_92764 | JGI IMG/M metagenome (GOLD analysis project Ga0131853, IMG submission 92764) | Labiotermes labralis P1 segment gut microbial communities from Petit-Saut dam, French Guiana - Lab288 P1 (version 2) (version 2) | ecosystem: Host-associated > Arthropoda: Insects >...
CTAGTTTACCAAGGTTAATGACAAACTGCTGTGTTTTAAGCAATCTATAAATATTAAACTGTGTTACAACATGCAAAGTAAGTATTAAAAATGTGATATTTGTAGAGCAGTTTGTAGTAACATACATTTTATTTATTATAATTGCTCCTATTATCATTTTAAAAAGAAGTTTTTGCTGCAGAGACGGTGAAAATAGGCCCACAGACTAATAACGGACACTGCTGTAGTCCATAAAGGAAAATTTTCATTTTAATTATTTAAAACTACAATGTCCTTATATGACATTTTAGTTTTCCTGGTGGTAGAAATTTCGATTGTGGTCTTTTGGGTTATGGTGCAATGTATCTCATATATGAGTTCCTCCACAACATTGGTAACCACAACTGAAACCACGTACTGTTGTAACCTGGTAGATGTGTATTATAATGCACTGACATGAAAGGTGAGATGAAGAGCATCAGTGGTGGGCAGGATCAGAATGGTGGGATGTGTTTGTGTGAGAATATTTTCATTAATCTGATCTTATATGTAGTGTAGCATAGTGAAAGATTTCAAAAGGCTTTTTGAGGTCTCATTTTTGAGAAGTTTAAACGCTTCTTTAGTTTCCTTTAATAGACTCATTCTGACAGTTTGTGTGCACTCACATATTTGGATGTTGATCTGTGGCAAGCAAATAAATAAGTGGGAACAAGATATATGGGTATGTGTATGAGTGTGATTGAACATGAGAATCCATATTTAAATTAATTTTCTTTTTGTCTAATGTAGGGGTATTGCTGGCGGTTCTGGAAAGAGCAGAGATTATTGACCCTATTGTAGACAATGGACTGCCCACAAGTGCAGGAACAGTGTCAGCAGGTTACCAGAATTTTCTGATCTGTATTGAGATGTTTTTCGCTGCCATTGCTCTGCGTTATGCTTTCCCTTACCAAGTGTATGCCCAAGGATGTGTCACAGATTCTCACGGCCGCAGTGTTACTATGCAGAGCATCTCCAGCAGCCTTAAGGTAGGTGACTGAGTTTGACTTAAATTTAAGAAATGTTGAATTCTTCAGAATTAAAAATTTAGCAGAAGTATTTGTAGTCAAATACAATTTTAAAGTTTATTTTTTTTCTTTTGCATTCTCCAGTTTAATTATAACAGTTTTGTCTTATGCAACTATGTATTTTCCGAGGTGGGAATTTACACCGAATTAACCCAATGCATTTTGACCCTCTTTAGGTTGATTTTTGGGGTTGTCTGTTGACCATAATGCGCCACAGTATTATCAGTGCATCATTAAAATTTTTGGTATTTAAAAGTTATCAGGTTGTGAAAAACTTGTGCATTTCTGAGTAAATACAATTTGTTTCAACTGAAATTAAGGCTATGCGTGATGTTTGATGTAGGGGACCTTGTTTTTTCCTTCAGGGTGTGGTGATCAATGTTTCTTAGTCTTGGTGCATTGTTTCCTGTTATCTATGGTTGTGGCATTTTGTAGCCAGCAGTTCAGACAGTTCAGGATGAAATTTGTGATGTCATCTTTCTGTTAAAAGAGAGTCTGAGGTTTGTGTTTGTAAACTGTGCATTTTATTGTCCCCCACAGGTAATAATTACAGTGATCATAGTGGTCAAACATCTGTTGAAATTATTGTGCCTCAAAACACATCTTGTCGCAATGCTGTGGATAAATGGACTGTGTGTGCATTAGTGTTGTACTGTTGGAAGTAGCTGCAGGCAATTTTGTTCACATTTAAATATTTAGTGAAGTGGTGAAGAATCACTTCACAGTAATATTCTGAGTTGACAGTGTCGAAGCATGCGGGGCTGGTTATGGAATTTTGTGATGTGTCACGTCACCCACCAACTCCTGATTGTGTGTGTGCTTGATGTCTAGTGGATTAGTTGCCAACCAAATTAGGCTGTTGGTGTAAGTAAGTGGCTCAGTGAAACTGGGTCTCCTTCATAAAAATATGATAACGAGAATATCCTTTCAATTGTCAGTTTAAAGTTCCTAAATCATCAGCAACATTCATTGTACTTCATGTTGTTCATTTCTTTCCATTCATGAGCTGATGTTATCTTTTAGGAATGCAGGTTCAAGTGATTCCTCAGTGCTCTATATACACTGCTTTACAAGATGTCTGTCTGTTGTGCCAGCTTACGAACAAACTTTTTAGGCTTTCAAGCGTGCAAATCTAAAGTGTCCTGTTTTGTTATGATGGCATGCCAAATTACATCACGTCTGCAGCATTGTGTTGCAGTGTGGTACCATAGTGGTGCTGTGAAGCCTTTCTGCCTACTTCTTTTGCATTTCTTCTGTATATTTGCACTATGAAACACCTGCTCCACCAGAAAAGCTTGAGCCTTGTGTGATGGTTTTCATATTAACACTTATTCACATCTGGACTGGTTTTGTTCAAAGAGACCATGAAATAACATAGCTTGAGGAAAGGCAGGTTGGTCACTGTACATAACCAGAAGTTAAATAGGCCTTAATACTAAGGATGAGGGGGTGGTGTCATTTGTAGTATGGGTGCACAAAGATCTCTGGCTCAGTCTGTATAAGCGGTTAGACAGCGGATGAATCATTGTGTAGATGGCCCAGTATGTAGACATCTATACAGCCAGGGTAAGAGGTATTTGTATAGGTGTCTGTATAGTCAGTGTCAGCAGCTGTTGTTTAGGCAGGTATGAAGGAGTGAAGTTATATGAACTGAAGTAAAATACCTAAATTCAGCCAATTAAATTACATTAATAATGAACAGAAGTATAAGTGTTATGTGCATGACAATAAGTGACTGGTACACTCAGTCGAACAAAAATCCATCGGCGTGATATTTCATATGTCCCGCTAAGGCAGTCACGTGCGGTGCAGTTGCCATCATAATTCGAGTCGTTTTACTTTCCCCATAATTGTGCATCTGTGGCGTTTCTCTGTCTTCCATTCATTACAATCAATCACACTGCATATATATTAACCGAAGACAACAATACATTTGCTTAATTTGAAATTAAAACATTAATTAAACTCATTAACTTTCCCAGGCGCGAGGCTAGCTAGTTAGCTTTGCTGCTAAGGATGGATGAGTCAATCGGACTGTTCCGTTCCTACTGTCGGCAGGCGTAGTCCAGGCAGTTGAATGCGTGCTAGCAGTAGCCTTCGGAAACAAACTATGTTGGTTCGAGTCCCACTATCGGCATATTTCTTTGTGTAGCCCAGGCAGTTGAACACGTGCTAGCAGTAGCCTTTGGAAACAAACTGTGTTGGTTCGAATCCCACTATCGGCGTATTCTTTATGTAGTCCAGGCAGTTGAACGTGTGCTAGGAGTATGTTGGTTCAAGTCCCACTATCGGCATATTTCTTTATGTAGCCCAGACAATTGAAAGCGTGCTAGCAGTAACCTTCGGAAACAAACTATGTTTGTTTGAGCCCCACTATTGGCATATTTCTTTATGTATCCGTACGATTGAAAACATTTACTGATGGGAATTGTTGAACGTGCAAGTATGATGGGTGTGCTTGGGAACCATGGTGGTTTTGCTCTTGCCTTGTTTCAGGGGTGGGGTGGGGGAGTAAAATATTGTTGGAAAATGTGCAACTCTAATTTTAGCTTTCGAAACAAGTTCATAATTTTTCTTTCGTATGGCCTTTTAGTAGACAATAACACATTTTAAGAACTGTGCATATTTAAAAGTCTAGCTGACTACAGATGATGGTGATTATGAAAACCGAAATGTTAATGTTTTACTAATAATAAAATCAAGGACAATGAAGAACTGCACTCATTAAATTAAGTCAAGTTTCTTTCAATTTTCTGCCAAATGAAGGGAATGTATCCTGCAACTGCATTATGGTAATTCACAATTTTAGAACCATGGACGAAACAGGATATCTGCTGCTGGTCATGGTTGAAAAAGGAGGGTAGGGTATTACCAAAACTGAAAACTGACCTGGCTGTCATAATACAGTCATTAACCCTGAGTTGAGTGGAGGCCGTGTCCCTCTACAAGATGAATACTGTCATAAAACTGAAAGTGAAAGCAAATGATGGGCCGGATTTAGTTTACAGACCTCAGGGAGAGCGTTACAACCCGCAGTATACCTGCAAACGCAGTGGTCGTGTGTCTGTCCACTGTTGGGCCTGGATCTCCCACAAAGGGGCTGGAGTTTTCCATCGTATAGAGGGTCACCTGGACGGCCTGCATTATCAGCACATTTTGCAGAACGTAATGGTGCCTTCTGTATGGATACTTTATCCCAATGCTGTAATCCATTTACAGCAAGACCACTTCTCCATTCATAATTGTCGTGTGGTTCAAGAATGGCTATCGCGGCAGGCCGATGTTGAACTCCTTGACTGGCCACCGCGAGCGCCTGTTACGAACCCATCGAGAAAACATGGAGTGAGGTGAAAAGGACAATGCAGGAAACCTGACCTGTCCTCCCTCCCGGAAATAGCGATGAGCTATGGGCCCTCGTGTCAGAGGCGTGGGATGAAGTTGCTTTGTCTACGTGTTACATTCGATCCATGACATGACGAATGAAACCAGAGGTCGAAGCAGAAGGGTTCTGGACTTCTTATTAAAGAGGTAAATTTCTGAAAACACCCCTTTTAAGGGCTAAAGTATTAATTTTCATTTTCTATGAGTAGTTGTGATACTTTGCCGGTCCCAGTGGCCGGGCGGTCTACGGCCCCTCACCTGCTGAGATTGTGGGTTCGAATCCCACCGGGGGCATGCATGTCTGTCTTTAGTGAGTATTGTGTGTTCTGAAGGCTACTGCTAGCACGCGTTCAACTGTCTAGGCACCATAGAGAAATGTGCTGATAGTGGGACTCGAACCAACATAGTTTGTTTCCAAAGGCTACTCCTAGCACGCATTCAGTTGCCTGCGCTACATAAAGAAATATGCCGATAATGGGACTCAAACCAATGTGGTTTGTTTCCAAAGGCTTCTCCTAGCACATGTTCAATTGCCTGGGCTACATAAAGAAATATGCCGATAGTGGGACTTGAACCAACGTAGATTGTTTCTGAAGGCTACTCCTATCCTAGCACGTGTTCAACTGCCTGGGCTACATAAAGAAATATGCCGATAGTGGGACTCGAACCAACATAGTTTGTTTCCGAAGGCTACTGCTAGCACGCGTTTGACTGCCTGGGCTACATAAAGAAATATGCCGATAGTGGGACTCAAATCAACATAGTTTGTTTCCGAAGGCTACTGCTAGCACGCATTCAACTGCCTGGGCTACATAAAGAAATATGCCGATAGTGGGACTCGAACCAACATACTCCTAGCACGCGTTCAACTGTCTGGGCTACGTAAAGAAATATGCCGATAGTGGGATTCGAGCCAACATATTTTGTTTCCGAAGGCTACTGCTAGCACGCATTCAACTGTCTGGGCTACATAAAGAAATATGCCGATAGTGGGACTTGAACCAACATAGTTTGTTTCCGAAGGCTACTGCTAGCATGCATTCAACTACGTGGGCTACATAAAGAAATATGCCCATAGTGGGACTTGAACCAACGTTGATTGTTTCCGAAGGCTACTCCTAGCACGCGTTCAACTGCCTGGGCTACATAAAGAAATATGCCGATAGTCGGACTCGAACCAACATACTCCTAGTACGCGTTCAACTGCCTGGGCTTCATAAAGAAATATGCTGATAGTGGGATTCGAATCAACATAGTTTGTTTCCGAAGGCTACTGCTAACATGCGTTCAGCTGCCTGGACTACGCCTGCCGATAGTAGGAACGGAACGGTCCAATCGACTCATCCATCCTTTGCAGTAAAGCTAACTAGCTAGCTTCGCGCCTGGGAAAGTTAATGAAGTTTAATTAATGTTTTAATTTCAAATTAAGCAAATGTATTGTTGTCTTCGGTTATATATATATGCGGTGTGATTGATTGTAATGAATGGAAGACAGAGAAACACCACAAATGCACAATTATGAGTAAAGTAAAACGACTCAAATTATGACGACAACTGTACGTCACGTGACTTCCAGTTCGGGACTTAGAAAATTTCAGGCAGATGGATTTTTGTTCGACTGAGTGTACAACATTTTGCGGCATTAATCTTTCATGTGTGACAGTGTGATATCAACTATTGTGATCTGTACAAGTAAATATAGCTGTTAGGTGTCATGTTTCAATAGCCAAATATTTCATTCTATCCGTACTTCGATATGTATTCACCTGTCATTAACACTGATTACATTATTCCCTGCATGGAGTTCATCCTGCAACTGAACTGTTTGCTGGTGACCTCCTAATTCTCCCAGTAATTGTTATGTGCCCTTTAATAATATATTACCTGTGCAAAGGTGAGATGGTGTGAAGTGCACCTGAGTAGCTGTGTGTGGGAGACCATGCAACCAGTGTTACACATGGTTCCTTCTACATGACAACGCCCATACCATTCAACCTTGATAGTACAGCACCTCCTGGTGGAGATCAGCCACCCACCTTCCAGCCAACATTTTTATATTCCCTAAAGTGAAAACTGCCTTCTAGGAGGCAGATTTCTGGATGCTGAGGACCTCAAGAAGAAGATCAATTACTGAATAAAGTGCAGTTCTTTGGATGCTGCCAGTGACTGTTTGGTGTAACTTTTAGATAGGTACAGCATAGCAGCCCAGAGAGATTAAGAATACTTCGTGGGGAATTACAAGTTCCTTCATATTGCATGCATGCTTGTTCTTGTAGCGCATCACCGTCATACAATCTTAAAAGGAGGTATTTCTTTCTTAAATGAATACTTCTCAGGAGCGTTATTGTAATATCGCTTGTCAGGGATTGTGAGGAATATAAACAGTAGAGCTGGAGAAGGATGAAAAGGAGATTGCCATTCCATTTGATGATCCATAAAGCATTTTTATTTGTTACAGGAAACAATGAACCCTAAGGACATCATGACTGATGCCATTCATAACTTCCACCCTCAGTACCAACAGTACACCCAGTACAGCTCTGGTAAGTCATGTTACCAGGATAACAATTGTTTGACTTGCCGAGCAGAACGTGAACTGCATGAGAGGGAAATGAGTAGTGTATGTCCGTAATGTGTTTTATCATTTACTCATTTGCTTCACAGCTGTCAAATGGTGACAGTGGCAAAATTTACTGTATAATTTTTGTTTGCTGGTGTTAAAATAATTTTGCAAGCATCTAAACTTTAGAAATGCACATAGATGTATAAAAGTATCTTATATTATAAACATAATATGCTGTTTCTCCTTAGTATTGTTATAAGCATATGTAGCTTTGGCCTTGGGCATTAATCAGTTTGGCCTGATGGGCATTAATCAGTTTTAAATAAATCATGACTGTGCCTTGAGCTAATTGGCTATGATAAAGACACCAACAAAGCACATAAATGTATTAAAGTATCTTATCTTATAAATGTAGGTAGCATATCTGATTAGGTTATTGCACAATCATGGATTATTTAAAATTATTTTGACTTTCTTTCTTCTTCAGTTGAATTATGCCACTTCATAAATGTTTGTTCATAATAAACTTCTTAGCATGTGATTTGCTTTCATATGTGAATGCATGCATTTTATACTATGATTTCTTCTATTCTGTGTTGTGTTTTGTGGCCTAACAAAATGTGACTGAATTAACTTGAATACTCATAGCAAGCAGCAGACCGTAAGTGAGCATTATCAGTGTGCTGTACGTACTGGTTTGTAGTTGCACGTGAGCGTGGACCAGACTTGTTGTACTGTGGCAGATACTATAATCAAGCATAGTTTGTTTCATGAATGGGATGAACAGCTGGAACAGTTTTTTAGATGTTATAGTTCTTGATTGAAGATGGCAATAACTTGCTGTTTTGATCAGGGTGTAGCAAATTTTAAGCTTTGTAAGCACTTATGTATTAATATTCCCCTTTTGCACTTTCTGGATGCATTTGCTTATGCAGTCTATTGCTGCAAACCAGGAAGAGGTGAGTATTTTGAGGACACAGAATTACAGGTTCACACAGCAGTGTTGAGATCTAAGTCTAGTGCGATGTCAACAGATCAGTAGTTACCAACATTTCAAAGGATTATTGTGCCTTCATCTCTGCACAGACTGCTTGACCCTGAGGATGATGAAGGCACTACAGTTCTTCAAAATGTCAGTAACTATTTACCAGCTGACACAGTGTAACATCCCAGTAGGTTACTGTTAATATGATATGGATGTGTTAGTACATGTCTATCTTGAAATATAGCAATCGTGTTGCTACTCACAGAGCTTCACAGTGTCCTTTTATAAATTGTTGTGGCACATATGTAACATGTTTTATAAAGGGAAGGCACAGAGTATGTGGTGTGGATAGGTAAGTCCAATTTTGTATTGCTTACAATTGCAAATATCGTACTGCTGCTGCTGATCTTCCCACTGGTGCCAGTCATGTTAGTGAATGGCTCTGCATATCTGATTCCAGAGTTTCCATAGTTATTGCTTCCAAGCTGGAAGTTAAATGTAGACGTCATTCAGCTGCAGTCTTGTTGTTTACGCCCTTCAAAAATTGCCTAACGAAGGATGAATTTTGAAAGGTGTATTTTTGTATGTTATTTGATTGTAGTGGATTAAGGTGTTCTTGTCTTGCCATGTCAGAAGTTATATTATTGTAAGTTGTAGGAAATAAAATTACGGAATTCAGATGCCCCCCCCCCCACGGCATAGAATTTGTACCAAATTTTGGGAATATTGGTCATCTAGTTCAAAAGGTAATGCAGGAGAAGTATGGCAAGGTGGAGTGGGTTGGGGGAAGAGGGGCAGTATGGCAAGTCCTCTGTTTCCTTTAAAGAAGAAAATCAGGCTAGCAAAGGCATGAATGGTAGGGTAGTGACATGGTGCATCATAAGGAAGTGGAGGCAATGGTTTTGCTTGGGGTAAGGTTTTGTCTTGTGATAATGAATGTGTGCATTTGATTAATGGCTGGTAATTTTTGACTAGTTTAACAGCTATCAGCTTTTGAAGAAGTACAAGCTAGTTGGCAAAAGGAATCCATAAAGAAATTAGGTATTTGCAGCTCATGTAAGCATCATAATGATGTGTATATATAGCTTTGCTGCTTTATGCTTTATGCAGCTTATCCATTGATTTTAGCTTTTAGAGCTGAAGTTGTTGACTTGCATTTTTTCAGAGGTCAGTACGAATCTTCCTTATGAGAAGCTTTGAGCATTAAAAACTGCTGATACTGAGAAGATGAAAATTGTCAGATCGTGTCACCTGATACTGAGGCAGAAGCAAGCACAAGTGTTGCATGATGTGGCAGTGTTGTGAAAGCATGTGCACAGAAAAATTATTGGTTTTTTGCATTTTACTTAAGCATACAATAAATCTGGAGGGTCAGTATCATGAAGATGTTATGAATTACTAAGGTGAACTCTGTTTTACATTCATTGCTGGATCTGCAGTGTGCAAATTAATGTGGTGAATAATTATAATACTTTTGTATTCATTGTGTATTTGTAGGAAATAATGTTTTTTACATGTAGGGACTATATACCTGTCATATATAATTCTGGAAATAGTTTTTTATGTTTGATTAAGTAGGTCTAATAGTTCATTAAGTATCATTTTCATTGTTAATTTAATTTTATTAATTATATATGTGAATGGAATAAGTGTGGCATTGTTGGTACAGTGTATGTTTCCTTTGTGTGTACACAATATTTTGCATCCTGCTTGCCCAAGTCATCACGTGGAAGACGATGCATGCTGTTCAAATCTTGGTAGATTCATTTGTGTTCACCTCACACTGAACACTGTGTTTTGCCATTTAGTAGCATGTTAATGTGTTTCTATTGTGAAGGATATGCTTTTTTTTGAGACCAGTGAAAAATTAATTTAGGTGTACTTTCCTGCTTAAATACGTGTCAAAATATGATGAGGTGAGCCAGGATGCCCAAATCCCGTGCACCAGTTCACCATTGCAACAATTGTGTGTGGTGGCTCCTAGAATTTTGAGGTGACTCTTAGATTACTGAAAAAGTTTTGCATCCCTGAGGTAAGCAATATGCTTATGAGGTAGAAGAGAACTGTTAATTTACGCTGATGGTGAGACAGTAGCAGGTTTTTATTCCACACTTTTTAAATTCTCACACTTTGGTAGTGATTCAGTTTGTGCTGTCTGCAGTGTGTTGGAGACCCTTCCCTAAACTTTGGTGCCTCCTGTCTTCATCACAGTGCTTTTCAGGTACCGTATACTGAGAAATTATCAAAGCAGCGGTCTTGGAATTTTGCTGTCAAATCTGCTATCAGTTTGTACTAGTTCTGTACTCATGTCACACACAGTACCACAGTGCTTTGTCAGATACTAAGGTTCTGCAGAACAAGTAGTTAACATTAGTGATTGTACACTGGATGTGAGAATGAAAGGATAAAGTAAGAAGACTGAGATGAGGATGAAAAGTGACTCGCTGGGGGCTGGACAGTCCTTGGATCAAATCCCAGTGGGGAGTGAGACCTGCATGCGTCCAGACTGGCCCTGCTTCCCTCGGCCCCTGTACAGTAAGTACCAGGTCTCTTTCCTGCGGGTAAAGTGGCTGGGTTGTTTTGTTGACCACCGACTCCTATCTAGCGCCGAAGTGAAAGAAAGAATAGAGCTATGCCTCTACTCCCTCTCAGGGCCTTCATGGCTTTTTATAGGCTGAACTTTGATTTTTTACTTTTTGAGGAAGCAAATAGCATAATTTATGTAATAATTAAGCCTTTAAATCAGAGTATATGCTGCAAGATTAATTTATCACATGGATAAATATCTTGGAACTCATGCTACTGCAAAAAGTTTGATTTTCTTTGGTGCTGAACAGCACCACAAAAAAGTCTTATAGAAGCTGTCAGAGACATTGAGAGATCTGTAATATTTGTTGTGTATACACAATTTATGGCCTACATCTGCATTTTTCACAGAATTGCAGATCTTTGTGTAAATGTCACATGAACAGCTGTTTCTTGATGCCACTTATCTTAGAATTGGGCTGTCACTAAAAAGTGAAAAGCATATGACCGCCGCCACCACCACCACCACCACCACCTCCACCTCCTCCTCCTCCTCCTCCTCCTCCTCCTCCTCCTCCTCCTCCTCATGTGTACTGCAAATTTTCAGGTTGTAGATTTTCATGAAATATTTGTGGGTCTTGTGGGTGATGAGTGACTTTTCAGAATTGATTATTAATCTATGGAGAGCCAAGTTTACACCGCAGTGGGATACATCGGTATGAGTCTCACTGTCGGGGTTTCAGTGAAAATTCATTCATTAATCTGTCATATGACAGATCCACAGCTTCTTCCAATGTGAGTACTATTCAGTTCTTCCAATTTCAATTTCCAGTATCCTCTTGTTTTCTTAAGGTCATTCAGTAACTGCTTATGTCCTTCCTTCAACAACATTTTGTAGAGGGCAGTTCGTACACAAGATGTGACCATTCCACTTAGCTGTCCTTTTTGCTTTATGTAGGATACTCCATTCAACCTTGACCCTTTATAATACTTCTGCATATTTCACATGATTAGCCGAACCGATCTCCAGCCTTCTCTGGCACCACATTTCGAAACTTACCAGGTATTTCTCTTACACTTTCTGAACTGTCCAAGTAAAAATATGTTGCTCTGAAACCTAATTGCAAAAGTCTGTTTTATCGGTCCACAAGTTGAATGGAAAAAGTGCTTGACAGCTGAGTACTCAGATGTTGAAAGCCAGAGGGAATAACAACAATGGACGTCCATTCAGTATCGTGAGGCAGATTTTGTAAAAATTACCTGTAGAGGAACAGGAAAGGGCCCTTACAGCAGGAAATTTATGAGGGTTACGGGGTTGTGTACAGTGATATCATTGCCTTCCTTTAAGAAACAGTATAATTGTCTTGAGTTCCTGTTGCATGATGCAGCCCATACATTTTCTGAAGGTCTGCATTGGACTTTTAAATTTTAAAGCTTATTATTGAATACAGTACACCCAAAAATTTATTTAGGTTCGTAGGTAATACGGGTTTTGTAGGTATTATATTTAGTTAATATTTTAATATTATTAATCCTTGCTGTTATATTTGTAGAATCTACTGCTGTTAGATACAGACAGCTGTATATGGCAGTATTCAGTGTACGTGGTGCAGCTACATTCAGCCGTAGGCACATACTGTTTTAAACAATACAACATTTGCATGCACATGTATTATGTTTTAGTATACAAATATGGCTGAATGTAGCTGAAACATGTAGGGTGGGTGTTTGTTATATGTAGTTCACAGTATGCAATGGCAGACCATTTTAAAAATATAACAAGACAGATGAGAGTTTAACATTGTGGCATGTTTATATAACTATAGTTGCAGTGGATATGCAGCAATGTGTTCTGTGCAAATAGTTGAGGGATGTCTTTTTCAATAGTATAATAATATCGAGGGTTGCACAATAATGCTTTAATAACAAATTGGTGTTACTGGCAAAGAAAAAAGATCCTTAGGTCTTCAGGTAACGTGCCTGATGCTTTTGTCCGATTTTAACCAAATGTGGAGTTTCTTTGCAGATATGCTTAGAAGTTCTGAGGAAATCCGACCTGTAGGAGCCATGCTGATAGCATGCAGATATACAGACATAACAAAGTTAAGACGTGCTTTTCATGATTACATGAATGCACCCCACCATAGTGTACACACACACACACACACTGGTATGGGGGCTGGGATAGTATAATTGCCATAGTGATTATGGTACAGGATACACCAACTGCAGTCTAAATTGCGTCAAAACCAAGAAATTTTTCTTCCCCAGAACATCCAAATCTGTGACCCAGCCTACTATTCTGTGGGAACTGAGTTTTTTCTCTGGGGTAAAGCAACTGGGGTGTGAAGTTGATCTCTCACCTGCATTTAATGTTGAGGTAAGGAGCTGCTGGAACTGCACCTCTCCACCTCTACATGTCCTCCTCAAATTGTGTCTGCAATTTTATTTATATTTTCCTGTTGATATCCTCCTTATGGCTCCCTATTGCTGTCAGTAGGAGAAAGATATGAGATGCCAATATCAGATTGTTTGATTAGTTGAATAGTCTGTATTGTTAGGTAATGGCATGCAAGACTGAAATGGGGAAGTACGTTGAATCACACATGAACAGAAGAGCAGGTACAAAACAGAAGGAAAACATAGTTTATGAGTTGAGCATTCTGGTCTTCTGGGATTTGACTCTGCGTCTTTGGATGAGAGGTTCTTCACGTTTCAAATGAAAGCAGCAAGGCCCTTCATAATCTCCAGAACCACTCATCCAGTGTTACAATGTCATATCCCACAAAACCACAGCAGTGTGGAAACCTCAAAACTAGCAAACTGTAAGATCTTTGTTCTTAAAATATGTATTGTGGGTTGTGAGCCCTTGTGGTGTGGTAGACAGACAAATAACATCCTCCAGGACAGAGGTGAAGCAAGTATCAAATTCCACCCATGCATACATTGCAGGCAGAATATATAAGAATGGTTTTTGGATGAATCTTAGTATTGCTATTGGACACTTAAGCTGAAGTTTTGTAAATGAACGGTAATAATGTAGAGAACTAGTTCTACTCATCACTTGACTCCATCTTCAGGGTACATGGGATCACATCCCAGAATTGTAGTATTGGGCCATGTTTTCCATTTACAGTTGATTTTTGCATGAAGAACAACTTCTATCCTTAGCTATTTTGTTTTTCAAGAGGCTTGTGCGTTGTAAGAGAATAACACTCCCACCGATTGAATGAAATTATGTATTTTCTTATTTGCCAGCTATTCCATGTAACAGACAAAAGTGAATGATATTTGTCTTATCATGATTTTGGTTAGGAAGGTCACATCGAGGAATGAGAATAGGCAGTTATGATCCTGATGACCCAACACAAGGAGGTGGAGGAGGAGGAAGAGGAGGAGGACATGGGACTTCACGACGGCATAGTTCCCTATCTAACCAGCGGGTCTCCACCATCAGCCAGAATTATAATGAGAAAACAATGCTGCTTAGCTCAGATGATGAGTTTCAGTAATTTGGTTTTTGTATAACCTGTCTGCCAGGGTGCTTACAGAAATCTTACCGAGTCAGATTCTGTTTGCTTCCGTGATCATGCCACTTCTGGAACATGATAATACAAAGAAACCAAACAGCTTTATCAGTCACTGGTGTTTTGTTATGATACATTATTTTTCCACTCACTCTTCTGGAATGCACACTGTTCCAGTTCTGCTGGTAATTCAATTCTGTAAGTGGCCATGGTAATGCTTGTCTTTAACATTGTTCTTAGAAATAGGAACTGGAACAAGCTTCAACAGTATTTCCCAGACAGAAAGTAAGTAATGTTAAATGATATTTGTGACTCCTGCAACCATATGTTTCCATTCATAAAATTCCCACAACAAATGCATTGGTTTTATAAATGTTAAACAATTCTTTGTTTTTGTTTCCAGTTATGTTTCTTAACTCAGATATGTGATACATGTATATATAATATGCAACTGACTACTTAATGTATTATAGTACTGATTGTTTAATACATATTTTTGTAGGTATTAGAGAGTGGTACATCACTGTTACAGTTAAACTATGCTAATTTAACATGCTGAATGTTGGAGACAGCATTTACTTCCAGTGAAAGTGTAGTGGATGATGCAGTATGACATTCTGTGTGTGTATTATGGTGTTTGGGTAATTATCCCTGTGAAACAAGAAGTGTAAGAGATGACCGCACCTAAACTTAGTGTTCGTTGTCACAACCATAGTGTAGTAAGGTCTGGCAGTTTCAGGTACCCCCTTGAAGGCTGTTGCTGAAATTTTGCAATGAATGGATTAACAATGTTCTGTCACCACAAGAAACCTGTAGTGACCTTTTGCCACATGAGCAAAGTGAGCTGTGTTTATTTTACAGCCACTTTTATGTGTCTTTTGGAAACTGAAGTTTTTCAGAGTCATCAAATCTTCAAGTGTTCAGTTGTCATTGCATATGTCACAGTTCGGTACACTGCGTTTGATTGAGTTTGGTTTTAACTGCTAGTGCCAATATGTTTTGTGTGGCATTCAGATTGTAGATGTGAGTTGGCCATAAATATTGGACAGCATCTGTCATTGTGTACCATACTTCACTTGTTCTCTCTTTGGCAACTCAAAGGCCATGTTTGAAGTTCAACATTTTCTTAACATTTAAAAAATTTTAGTGTTGCTTCATTATCTTGCCCGACTGTTAACTGCTTGTCAATTTTGACATTGCCAACCATATTTTTTTTTTACAAGCCTCCTTTCCACTTCTCTTGTTGAAATTGTTATATTTCCAATTACATTTATTTTAATGTCTTGGGGCCTTCTCAGGCTACTAAATACAGAACATCAGATGATACACTGGTATAAAAATCTGTTCTGACAACAAAAACGTTAAAAACAAAATGGTATCTGACAGTCCCCTCCCTTGCTCTATAGACGTGGATGAAATGTTTGGTAAGATGACAGATTATTTCTGATATATGCTGGTGTATACATTGAACAAAATGGTTAGTTTTGTTAGATGTGATATTCTGACATGGCGGCTGTCTGGTATGTGATGATGTGTAGTCTAGTAGACAGGTAAAAGACCATGATCATAAGGTGGTGAACGTAAAAGTGTCCCAGTGCATGCCATGAAGGTATGTAAGAGGAGCTTCTCAACACCTGGGCACCAGGTGATTGAGAAGTGGTTAACTTCATAGTCCAATGGCCTTAATTATCATCAGTGGGAAAGAACCCCCATTTACCATTGAGTGGAGGCTTGATGGGTCCCAGGGTTGGTCTGAATGTTTTGGAGAACAGAAAAAGTCTCTTTGACCTGCCACAAATCAAACCCCATGCCCAGTGCTATAGTCTAATTGCTATGCTTGTCTCGACCTCTCATCATAATGTGGTTTCAGACATAATTGTAATATAATGTAAGTCATTTATTGTACATGAGAATGCAGTATTAAAAGAGAAAGCTCATTTCCAAATATGCATACTTGTGTGCGAGATATTTTTAGATGTCACGTTAATTAAGATGAAGTTCTTTGTATCTGCAAGTGTTTCATGTTCAAAACTACATAGCGAATTTTGTAATACAGGAGACTTATGCCCAGATTTGTTAGGTAGAGATTATTTTGGCTGAAAAAGGTCATACCTTGCATAGGAATGTATGGTTTCTGGTCTGTATTTTATAAAATGCACGATACAGCACGTCATAACATTGATATCTTTGCTGTTCTGGGATGTTAAGCAGCACTGATTGGTAGATATTTATCAAAGTTTTGGGGCAGCCTGTCAGTCCCATCTTCAAGGGTCATGCAGTCCAAGCTAAGTCTCCTTGGACAAGCTCACTCTTTATTGCAGGTGTCTGAATAATGAGCACCAAGACATCTATTTTACCATGGTGATGAAACAAATTGTCATCTGCATTTCTCAGACAGCAACATTACTGAAGGTCACGTGGCTCCTTAGGTTTTAAAGTGTTCATGCAATTCACAGACATTAATTTTTCATACAACAACTGCCACAGGAACCAGAATAACATAGTTGGTTTAGTGACTTTTTTGCTACAGGTTGGACAATCCAAGATCTGATTCTGGCCAAAAGAAGAGACTTTTCTGTCCTCCAAGCATCCAGACCTGCTCTGGGATCCATCCAGCATCCTGTTCCAGGGTATCAGTGGTTCTTGCTGTAGGGGTAAAGTGGCTAGGGTGTGTAGTTTACTGCTTGTCTCTATATAGTGCTGAGATTAAGAATGATTGGAACTATGCCTCCACTTGTTATACAGCTTATACAGTAGAACACCATTTCTGTAGGAGACACCGCTTCTCCTGTTCAAGAGAGGTCTCGGCGTTCCCATTCTGTGTGCCGCTTTCCTTCACACCTGATTGATAGATTTCGACCAGGTGAGCTGTTTATCAAGGGCCACCCCAAGATAATGGGTTTCGTCGACTTATTGGATTGGCTGCCCGAATAGTTGTACTGCTCGGGGTTTCGAAAAGCACCAACCAGTCTTGGCGAAGAGCATAGCAGGGCTCTTCGAGATATTGATGGCGATCCTCCATTCGCCCAGCCACCGCTCTAGGCCACTGAGATAAGTATCCAGGTATTTGACGAGCAGTGCCGGCTGACGGTATGTAGCTATGACGGCCGTGTCGTCTGCGTAGAGAGCCAACTCAACCTGGTGGGAAGGTGAGGGCATGTCATTTATGTACAGGCTGAACAGGACGGGTGAAATGATTCCACACTGAGCTATGCCAGCCTGCATTCGACAACTAGTAGCTGTGGCAGTTTGGTAGGACACTTCGAACGTCCGTCCCTTCAAGTATGAGGATACGTTTTGAGGAGGTGCAAGGGGAAGTTAAGGGTTGTGAGTTTGTGGAGGAGACCATTGACCCATACAGTGTTGAAGACCTTAAACACATCCAGGAAAACTATGCCTGTTAGTCGCTTCTCGTCAAAGTTCCTGGACACTCATTCCACTAGGCGGGCGAGCTGTAGTGCGGTGCTGTGTTGGGTCTGAACCCAAACTGCTTTGCGCAGTGGTCCGCGTGCACTCACTTCGTGGAGAATCCTGGAGCGCAGAATTTTTCAAACAGTTTGCCAGTCGTGTCTAGTAGATTTATGGGCTGGTAAGATTAGGGCAGTGCCGGGTCTTTACCGGGTTTCAAGATCGAAAACATGCGCGTGTGCTTCCAACTCGCCAGCTAGTACTGAGTTCGAAAGATCGCGTTAAACAAAACTATTAGAAGGGAGAAGGCTCTTAGTGGAAGATGCTTCAAGACTCTATTTGGAATACCATCTGGGCCTGGTGCCTTGCCGACTTTGAGGCCCCGAATGGCGTCTTGAACTTCCGTGGGGTTGGTTAGCTTGGACTCACTTGCGGGCACAAAAGAGTATGCTCGCATTGCCTCATTAACCACCTCAATGACTGCCGGGACCGACGGATCGTTTACCGGCTGAAATTGAGCCTCCAAACTTTCTGCAACTTTCTTGGAGTCTGAGAGAGCTAGCCCCCCTGGTGTGACCAGGGGGGCTAGCTCATCACCTGTCTAGTCATCTTCCACAGTGTCTGGTCGTCTGGATCAAGGCTTTCCAGCGTGTTGCTCCACTGGTCATTCCTCCAGTCGTTAAGCTGGTTGGTCACTGACCTCTGCAGGCGGTTAACCTCAGCTTTAAAGCTGAGGTCAACCGAGTTTTCAGGTGTATTTCGTCCTGAATACGAGCCGGCAATTCTGCTGGCTGTCGCTCAGAAGGCCTCCTTTTATTCTGAGCTCCAGTGGTCTGCCTGTTCTGCCATTGTTTAGTTAGCAGAGTTGGTAGGCGTGGCTAGTACAACGACTACCCGTGGCTGAGGTGCTGTGATGGAAAGCGGTGCTTGGTTTTGGAGGAGGGAGGAGAGAGAGAGAGAGAGAGAGACTAGTGAGAGGCAGTCTTGCTGTGAGGGAAGACAGAGAACTGAACAGAGGAAGGAGATGTGCTGTCATGGGGTGTTCCCACACGTTTTTACCGTTGTACATTCTTTGGTTCACTACATTATTGGGGGGGGGGGGGGGGAAAAGTGTTTTTCACTCTTTTCGCGAAAGTACCCATATTGTGGCCCTTTTTTTTCTTTCCACAAA
>Ga0131853_10008617_pt1 | contig 18607 bp, 10 predicted proteins | sample TergutLab28metaG_FD_92764 | JGI IMG/M metagenome (GOLD analysis project Ga0131853, IMG submission 92764) | Labiotermes labralis P1 segment gut microbial communities from Petit-Saut dam, French Guiana - Lab288 P1 (version 2) (version 2) | ecosystem: Host-associated > Arthropoda: Insects >...
CCCTCCCCGCGCCGATTTAAATGGACTCGTCCGTTTTGCTGAAAGACCAAATGTGGTTTGTGCGCGTGTGCCATCACGTTTCGAACGTGCTCTACCAAGGATTGTTGCTCCTGGCGGGAGGAACTCCCACATGGAACATAGTCTTTTGAACAGGGTGGGTGAGGGGCTGAAATTTGGTTGGATAAATGTCTGGGGATTCAGCCGAGACAGGCTGTGGTCCTAATGGTTGTAGGTCAGTGTGGTTGTGGGTGAGATAATTTCGGCATAAGGTCTCGTAATCCAACTTCAATCACACCCAGGCATTTACCTTCCATTTGAGGAAAAGCCATTCAGAAGCGACGCTCTTCGTCTGTCTCTTCTATCTTCTTGTAAGCAGTGCATACGATATTTACACCGTAAGCACAGTTTCAATATTCAAGTGCATACGACTTTGCACAGTGATGGCCACGATAAATCTGAGCAGATAGTGGCAGCCGACTCACGCATTCACAATTGATATACTCTGGATATCAGCTAAGTGCTACTTCGAGAATGGCATTTTTTCTATAGCTACCAAGCCTAAACGTTTCTCCGCTATCCACACCATCGCTCACTCGAGCGTAAGCACTGGAAATCAACTGTCTACATGAGATTTCCAGAGTGTCGTTTCCGTCTCCTCAGCTATTTTGTGCCGCACTGTGGTTGAAATATAGTATTTTTCGCCCAAATGTTAACAGATGAGGATCCTTGACGGAATAATTGAACCGGGCCCTTAAAATAATGCAAATAACGTTACGTTTCGAGTGGTAGATTGTTAGGTCATGACAATAATTCGATGAAATGACAAGCTACAAGTTGGACGACCGTCATTCGATTTCAAACAAGGGCACGGCTTTTTCTTCATCCTACACTCAGAATGACTGTGGAGACCATTTTGTCCCATACATCAGTCGCTTGAGGAAAGGGTGGCCGAAGGGTAAAGCTGACCACCCCCTCTTTCTTCACCACGGGTTTGACCTCCCTGCTTCAAATCACATTGTAACAATAAGTAAAGAATTACGGCACGTTGTTCTTTAAAAAAACACAAACTTTTCATGTCTAATAACATTGGTATCATGACGGATTCTGCTACAGGCGATTCACATTTTTGTGTTGCTACAGCAAAATCATGCTGACTGCAGTAACGTGGTAAATGTGATCATCACCGAGGATTGAATAAATATCATTCTGAATCGGACGACGTCATATGCCCCTAATTCTGTGACACTTTCTACCTTATTACGCTATCCTAACGAATTTTAAACACTACACAACTAGAAAGCACCACCTACAAGAAGAGATAAGAAGGTCAGGCAGTTTGGCAATGGCCATTTTGATCCTACGAAATAATCTTGAGACGCTGTAATGGCAATTGTGGCAATAATAGCTATAATAATAAGAGTAATAGTAATAGTAGTATTACACTAGTAGTTGATGTAGTAGCCGTAGTAGTAGTAGTAGTAGTAGCAGCAGCAGCAGCAGCAGTAGTAACATTTCTACGATTATGCAGACCATTTTACTCAGTAGCTACGGCTTCTTCCTGTCGGATAATTAATGGAAAGTCCTTTCTCAGCGTGTAAACATAATCTGTAGAAACTGCATTCAAATGTTTGAATGTACATTTGCACCAACGATGTCACCTAGGAAGATGGTTAATGATACAGTAGCAGGAATTTAAATATTATATTTGTTTGTAAATTAACTAAGGAACGCAATAATTTTTTCTATTAGGCTTAAACCTTTCCCCATTCGCAAGTCTTTTTTTGTACACCCATAACCGAATAAGGGATCGCTGAGACATTACTGTAAACAATATACAGCATACTTGGTACGGCTGAAAATAAATCAAAAGCTTTTCTCAAAATCATAACAACTGCGTTCAGTACATCAAAATAGACAGAATCGATAATCAAGAGTCGATAGCCTGCATATTATAGTAACCGATTTCACAATCCACAGTGCTCTCAAAAAATGTTTCCGTCCTGTGATGTTGATAATGTTGAAAGCATACCGGACAAACTACCCACACAGAATCAAATAAGACATGGTGGCTGTTATGGAAAAAAAAAGAGTCCCATAAACAATTCCAAGTTGAATATTATTGTCCCAATAGCTCACATTTGAAAAAAAGAGAACATTTTATTGAACAAATTCATATCTCTTTCACAGATCATTGTAAATTCAATCACCCGGAACAAAAGTACGTGCTAATCAAACTTAACAACCAAACAGCACTGGAGGAAGGAATAACAGCTAAGGCAGAACTTTCATTTTTCTCACTGTCTAAGACAAGACTGTGGAGAATAAATAAAACAGTCCGACAAACAGTGACCTGGGTCACCGTAGGGGTGAACACAACTTTTATTCAATAGGACCAGGTTTCCTTTAAAATGCCCATTCTTGCTTAAATATAAAAGAAATCAGAACATTAACATCAATAAATCTTCTTCAGTACTGAAGATATTACAGCCCAGTGAATTCTGAAACACAAGCTGTGAATTGTAGCGTTCATAGTTTTTGTGCTCTGAGGAGAGAACTGAAATTGTAAATGGAAGATTCCCTGGAATTCGTATGAGTACAATAATAATAATAATAATAATAATAATAATAACATCAGGAAAAGAATATGAATTAAACTACAGACTGGAGGTGAAGTCTGGTGAGAAATGAACGTGGGAAGTGCAAACAGGATAATAGTGGAGACGTAACACTTAATGAATAATAGTTAAAACATTTTTCCTGTCAGGTTCTCAGCAACAGTCCTACCAAACTAACCTAAACCTGTAACCTCATATAAAACTAACAGTTCTCTCACTATAAACGTATTCTGCAAGAGTCATCTGGCAAGTACGAAAAACTGAAGACTTATACCAATGTATTCTGTCTTGAAAAATATGCTGTGCAGATTACAAAAAGGAAGCAAGCAGGAAAACCAACTGCTTCAAAAATAAGGGTTTCATTGCAATAATTTATGCCCTAAGCAAAACACAACGAGTGAATAACAGACTAAATGTTTAGAAAATATTTTGATATTTTGATTTAGCAAGTAGAAAAAGATGGAGTTTCACATTATTATTACTTTTTGAAAATGGGTTCAACTTATCTACAGTCTAAATGTTCAAAGATTCATGACTTTATAAACAATTTATGAAAAAGGCACGCAATGTTTCCCTCTCCAATCAAGATAGAATAACAACAATACACGATCGCTGAAACAGAGACTCGTTTGATATGCTTTATACAGTTGAATATCTCAAAAATCTAACTCGTGAAGAAGTTTTTCTTACGTACATGTTTCCACGGCGAGTGGTGCAAGGATATTTACAAGTCATATTTTTAAAGAGTATAAACGAACTACACAATAATTATCTCACTCCACACGTTCTTATAAAAAGTAGAATAAAAACATGTGGATAATCTTCAGATGTAGGAAGAGAGACACTGATCTTTCCCGTAGCTTCAAAATCTTACCTAAATCTAGGCAAAGTACAAAAAAAAATACTAAATCAACAAAGGTCTCCCGATTTCATCGTCTCGCAGGAGATTTTCCATCTCGTTTGATCCCATCGATTCTTTCACTGGCAAGCGGACAGCCCGCAACTTAGGGGCGAAACTCTCTCATTGTGTGTTACACAAAAAAACTGGTACATTGGTGTATTATACATAACTTTGTAATATATCACGAGTCTGAGTTTGATTTACTTGCTTCATGCTTCGTTTCGAGAAGGAGAAGAATAAGGACACAACTGAAGAAATGAACTCAATTCGTGTAAAATTATACGCCGCGCGGCAGTTGACGCCAATGTAGTACTTATCTTTACTGGGTCTCCACATCGTCAGGTGATTTTGCTGGTTCGGAACAGTGGTTAGAAGGAAAAGAGGGTAGGAACCCCACTTTCACTAGCCCTAACCAGCACAGTCCAGTGCAAGCAGGAACAGTCGGTACTACGTTAAGAGCTTGAAGAACATGATGGCGAGGGAGATGTTGATGAAGAGAACAAGCATCACCAGCTGTTGCCTCGAGAACCAGTCCTGCCAACAGAAAAATATTACTAGTTTCAGCTATTCCTTTTGCTGCTTCTAATGAGACATCTAATCAAGAAATGCCGTCAGTTTCTGTTCTGAAGTACTTCAGAATTTGTTATGGAAAATAAAAATAAACTGTGCTGCCATCTCTTACAAATTAAATACAACAATATTCGTGATTTTTCAATAATAAAACGGTAACCGCACAAGTACAGGAACAAAATTTAAAATTGTTTTCTACATTAAAATTAGCACCAACATGGTTAGGAAGGAAAACACTGGGTGAGATTCAACTTGAAAATTAGTCTTTCACAGTTACACTTTCCGAAGATAAAGTTACCCCAGCACCACACCATAAGTATGTGTAAGTTGGCATTATTAACCTTGTCATAAGGCTAGTATGAGAAACTCAAACGCTCCGGCCATATTACTCTGTTGATAAAGCCGTTCTGGGTATTAGAGCACCTCCAACTTATCTGCTCTTCATTTATCGGTCTTTTACAAGATGAAAGACGGTACAGTTCCTTAAGTGCGCCACGAAACTCTCCTACTGCATCCTCTCCCATTTACAATACGCCCACGCAATCACAACATCTGTACTTGTCATAATGGTGTTCTGCAAAACAGCCCCGCGCCCTCCCAGTGCATCAGCCTTGCAGAGTGTTAAAACGTCTATGTGTCAGCTACACTGGTTACCTAACGTCGGACAAATGGAAGATACGACTCAGCAGGAGGCTGTCGTGACATGTTGAAAGGTGCGGTGTGTCTATTTGTCTCGAAAAAACAGTGAGTAAACTGAGAATTGCCACATCACGATGTTACGTCCTAAGGCGAATTGACATGCATTTAAAGAGCTAATTATCTCCACTGTGGAGTGTCCTTGAGACAGTGACACTCGCCTAGATCGCTGGGAAAGACACTGTTGTCTCTGTAACCCGAAATTTAATGACCGTATTTCCGACATTAACTTTCCTGGTAACGACAAAATAGATATTTTCTTTGCTGCTATGTCCATCGGGTCTGGAACCCACGCAGTCTCGTTTCCAATGGAGACTGGTGACTCCACCACAAATAAGACAGAAAGCGAACGCTACCACTCATCTCGATCTAGCACCGACTTTAACAGATACGAGGAGACGCACCTCCAGTTCTACATATATATTTCAGGGCGTGAGGCTTAAGCACAAAGACGACTAACAATTTACGGTAACATAGGTGAAGTTCTCCATTCAGCAACGATGACCCACCATCAGTTTCTTCGAGACCTAGTACTAGGAAATAGCATATCTTACATAGCTGGAAGGTCTCCCAGTAATGAGTCTGGGAATGAGCAATCCGTAGCAATTTTAATTTCTCAAGGCTTTGACAATGTTTTGTAACGCAAGTTGCGTGAATCGCTTATTTGTGTATTTGAGGGAGCTATAACTTATTAATTACTCTTCGTGTTTATGTACAAATTAATTTTAACACCAGTCTGCAAGACAGAATGTTGGACTTTTCTAATGATCTTTCGCTTGCCAAGCCGTGGTCATGTGATCATCCAGGGCATCTTTGCCCCTCATTTGGGTAACGTCGCCCCACTGAAACACGGGCAAAGATATTCCACAGGCATTTGGATGGCTTATTCAAAGGTCTTGTACTGTACTGTATTGTAGTGTATTTTCATCGACGTGTCAGCTAAAGACAATAGAATTTCCTACCACTTCTTCGTACTTTCAAAGGTATAAAAAGTAAGCCATAATATTAAGGTGGAATGGCAGCAGGATCTAGAATGATTATGAATAAATCATCTTGCACGAACTCAAGCTTATTTATGACTTGACTGAAATACAACACTGGTAAATGGACAACGTAAGATAAAATACTGTTGATATTAGATGGACCAGCATCTCATTGAAATCAAATTCATATGTTGAATTTCGCAAGAAACATCGACAAGTGCTTTTTTGCTCGCTCCTCACACTACCAAATGTCCACAACGCAATGACAGGAAATTTCAAGACCTTGAACGAGTACAGCCACATTGCTCGGAGCACAGCATCGTTCAGTCTGCGATAAGTGGCTGCATAAACACTGCAGATTTTCATTCAGATCCCGCTGGACGAGGACGTTACACACGTTAACAGAATCTTCAAAAACTTACGAAAATTAGAAAGAAGTGAGGGGTCACGTAGTGATAAAAACCCCTGACAATTTTATTTCATTATAATTTTATTTATCACAGTTGAACTACTTGTTACTCCATTACATGTGGGGTATCTTTCACAACTCCGTGTGCCAAAGATGCCCCTTTGCATAACTTCGCAAGTTATATTACTGTCAGTAAATGGGGCTACATTTTCTATAAGGGAATTGACTGTTACGTAGTAGAAACCCCACCACACACCCATTTCACACTCAGACATAAATCACGTTGCGATTTATATTTGTTAAAAACTGAACCGAACAAACAGTAGAACATCACCGTCCATTTTACCCAATACCTTCCCTTTGCATATCTGTGTCTCGAGAAGTCTCTTGACTTGAGGTACTCAGAATGACGTTTGGAATGAATTCCCCATCTCTTACACTCGTCATATACGACTTCCCTACTAATCATTACTAATATGATAACCCCGATCTTATTTGATGAATGCAACTGACACTTATTCTCGTGTAATTTTTTCGACCTCCTACTACATCCACTTTCTTAAGGCCAAATATATTCCTCAATTTTTCATTTCCAAACAGCCTCAGTGCATGTTCTTTCTTCACATACCATTATGCCATTTTTTGTTTAGACCTTGCTAAAAAAGTGTCCATTCCCAAAGTCCATTGTGACTTTTAATAGCATGTTACCCTTTATACAGAGAAGTATTGCCCATAAGCTGTACGTTGACTCTTTATCAGAAAACAACATATTCGCAGTACATTTCATATCCGGAGGACGTCTCTTCCACGAATTCATCAAGGTGAGTAGCATGTCACTGGAATCATATCGTTGCCCGGAGCGGCCAGACAAACACAAAGCCTGTGGAACATTCAAGGTTCCATTCCTCGTCAGAGAATGGCCGCTTCCCTTTCATACTGTAACATTTAAAACACAGTAGTCAAACTTGCTCATTTCAGTAAAGCTCAATGTGGCGCTGTGTTCGGAGCTCACTGCTTACTAATTCGGAGTGGCTAGCTTCAGTATGTTGAAGACCTGTTTCGTGTTTTATTTTCAAAGATCACAAAATTAATTCACAATTATGAAGGTTTGTCTGACCATCCGTCCGTATTTCTAATCTGCAATAATTCAAAAGAGTCTGGCTGAATTCAGTACTGTGGGTTCCACAGGACCGGGTCTGCCCAATTTAATTAAGGTAATTTAGGTCCCACGGAACTCGAAATTTACACGAATCTGTAATTCAACTGCTTTTTGTGTGAGACACCTGTCACATAAAATATACTTAACAAAATACTATCAACTACACGTTCCGTCTAATTTCAGTTTTCTCGAGGTAATAATGCTGAATAAAATCAGGCAAAAATATTATTGATTATTATTGTTGCCTTTTTTAATGACGCTGTGTCAGTCGCAGACGTCCAAAATCTACGATGTCCAGTAAGACGAAACTGAGGTGTGTCACGTAATATTGGGATAGAATCGACCAGAGTGTATTTGAAAATAATAACGTGGGAGTAATATTGACTGAGGAGAGCCATAAAATCCTCAGTCAAGTTTTCTGGTAAAACGAACTACCTTCAAAGCGAACATTTCATGAATGCAATATCAATTGCTAGCTTCGTCGGAATAACTGAACCTTACAATAATACGAAATTTGGAAACTATTATTACTTTAATTTCACTTGTGTATTATTGCACTTCCAAGATCTGACAATCCTGGCGAATCTTAAAACTGGCCTACTTATCGGTTATCGTGCCACAGTTGTACCCTGCAAAGTGGTAAAACTTCAAATTTTCAGTAACGCTAAATTTTCTCTCTGTTCTCAATGAAGCACCGCGCCACGAAGTGGAAGTACACCGCCGCACATTCTTAATCTCTGCACTAGATGAAGGGGTGTTATCTCCACCCCAGGTCTCCCAACCGACTGGTTGAATGGACTCCGGAGTCAGTCTGGACGTTTTTGAGAAGGGAAAGATCTCTTGGCCCTGCCTAGTCAAGCCTGTAGTCTAGTCACTGCACCGACTGAGTATTGATGATTAAATTGTGCTGCTATGGATCACATAGGCCACAACACAAGGTCGTGTAACTAATGCCTACTCTTTGAAGGCATCAAGCTGTAAGCGCGATATTTAACAATCTTTGAACAATTCGTCTTGTAATCCGTCATCCCAGTTAATCTGTCAATTCTTGCTCAAGATCCTATCTCAGTGTTTTGATGTTTCCAAAAACTTCCAAAAACTGAGTCTTGATCTTCGACATTGTTGCTTTAGAATTTGAGGATTTAGTCGCAGTGTAAATAATATCCAACAGATTGCCTTAGACCGCTTTAGCGAACAAATAACGCTTTTAAGACTCAGTGTTCCAGAAAAAACCCCCAGGATTTGTATTTGTAAATTTGTTGAGGTTCTTATGAGGCCTGAGTGCAAAATTCAAATCTGGTGTGCAAGACAAGGGCAGTGTAATAAAAATTAGGCCAGTAAAAAATGTAGCATTCGTAAATTATTAGTTATGTCAATTCGGATATGAGGAACACATTTCAAATTTCTGACGCTCTGCTGACTACCTTGATTAGGATTATTTATAGTTTCCCTCAATCGGTTGAAACTAACAGATACCAAAACGTTCAATTTGTTTCAAATACTTTACCTGCAGTCGTCATCAACTTTGTATCTCATTTGATGATATGACCGCTACGCAGACAATTCTTTTAGTAATATGTTTGTTTACAGTAATTCTCATTTTGTCACTGTTGCACATTCTCTCATTCAACATGCAGGGCAAGGGCAGTGGGCCCACTAGAAACAGTACTTCGAAGAAATGTGCTCCTTCTCCAGCCCAAGAATAAACTAATGAGAGAGTAAGAGGGGAAAATGAATCTTGGTAGGGTGTAACGTAGGCTCGGCTAAATGTACTGGATACGGTGTGAATGGACTGTGTATGATTAATATGTGGTGTGGAGTTAACTGGGTATAAGGATGATATGATGTGGAGTGGACTGAATATGAGCAAGATATGGTGTGGACTGGACTGAGTATGGTGTGAAATGGACCCAGTGCGATCAAGAAATGGTGTGGTGTGGACTGAGTGCGATCAATACACAGTGTGGCGTGGACTGAGTGGGAGAGTACATGGTGCGGCGTGGACTGAGTGGGATCAAGAAATGGCGTGGCGTGGACTGAGTACGATCAAAAAATGGTGTGATGTGGACTGAGTACGATCAAGGCATGGTGTGGCATGGACTGAGTGCTATTAAGAAATGGTGTGGCGTGGAGTGAGTACGATCAAGAAATGGTGTGACGTGGACTGAGTACGATCAAGGCATGGTGTGGCGTAAACTGAGTGGGATTAAGAAATGGTGTGGCGTGGACTGAGTAGATCAAGAAATGGTGTGGCGTGGACTGAGTAGATAAAGACATGGTGTGGCGTGGACCGGAAACGATCAAGACATGGTGTGGCGTGGACTGAGTGTCATCACGAGATGGTATGGATTAGTTGTAGTATGATAAAAATATGGACACGTGAAATGTCTCGGTTATGAATTTGCAGGTGTCGTACAAGCAAGAAGTTTCTAGATGAGCTGAATAACTATTAACTGCCAATGTACCTTCACGTGGGGACTGACGAGATAGAGCAGTGGGTTAGCCCTCAGCCTCTCTGCTTCCTCCGCTTGCCTCCGCACTTCCTCGCGTCGAGCTGAGCTCAGAACCGAGACTTCTTCCCGGGACATGGGGTCCGTCGCCTTGGGCAGCCCCTGGAAGTCGGGCAGGCTCTTCTTGCGCTGCAGCGGCGTCGGGGCCGGCACGCTCTGCAACATGCATCCTTAGTTACTGCATGAATCTGCCCCGTAGTCGGTTTAAAGTGCAAAGATGAGTAACCGACATCTTGATTAGTATTCGTCGTCAAACGCTACAAGGCTGATTGCACGAAAGAGCATCAGACGAGCAGGACATGTAGCAAGAATAGGGGACGTGTAAATTTAAAATTGACGTCGTAAAATGTTAGTAGGAATATATGAAAGGAGAAAGAAAGCTGTCCTTCCATCTAGACTTAGAAGTTACACGAATAACAAAACTAGAATATCAGTTGATCCAGCAGCATGTGCAGTGGTACAGTTATAGACTTCTGTAAGGAACGTATTTGCTTCTAATCTCGCCGCTACATCCCTTATCCTAACAACAAGTTTTCGTGCTTTCACTTAGTTCCTCCTGTCAAATTCCTGTATAGTACCTCGCTTAGCCTATGACAGCTTCCTTAACATCTGTGACAATTCGTCATTCATCAATCATCCCATCAGTCGACCCTAAGCAATCCCAGATACTGCCAACAAGCTGCAGCATAGGCAAATACAGAAACTGTAACCGCAATGTGCGTACTTACATGTGCTGTGATAAATAATGGTCACAATCTAGGCTCTGCACTGAAATGAATTGTTTACATGTATGAGCACGGTGTGTCGATATAATTTCGGCGCATTACCCGTGACGTACAGTTTTGATCGTTCTTATGTCAGATGGTTTTTTTTTAAAGCGAGCAGAGAGATATTCAAGCCATAACGTTACTTGGCATACGGCATGAACTTGTTTAGATCTATACCTTTCACAGTTACATTCTTGGATCACCACCATTTCGTTTCTTAGTACGCTCTCGGGCTATTAACGTATCACAAAAACGTAAATCACCTTAAAACCTTGCAAGCACTGTGCGTAACAAGTTATCACATAGAATAGTCGAAAGCCTTTAACAATCCTTAATCATTAAGACATTCGCTACAATTCAGTCGAGAATGGGTCTATAATATTTCAGCGCCGTACATACATACATACATACATACATACATACATACATACATATCCACCTTTTAAACACAAGACTGTTAAAGTACAGGCGATGTAAAATATTTGGAAAGACATGAAGAAGAAGATATGTAGCGTAGAGGTATTCATACGTGGCTGTACTTCGCCTCAGAGATAAAATATTATGAGAGATAAATGAGACAAGCATTGTACTATAACGTAATATTGAGGCGCATTCGTACAACCATTGTTGCTGTAGAGAAGCAATATGTATCACACTTTCCGAATACGTGTGCTTGTAGCCTTAGGTACCCAGCGTGAAATGCGCATGCGCCATACTGTCATCTGTGACCTCTCCGGTTCTACTATATTTCTCCACATTATTTCATAAACGGCACGGTCTTCGAAAAAAGTTACTGAATATCAAATGTGTTTTTTTTTTATTTTCTCTACAACTTTTCCCTGAAAAATTTCTCATTCTAAGAAGAATTGAGCGAGATATGATCAAAAATGTGTACTGGCCTTCACGTGAAGTACCCGTTATTCTTGCCATGTTTCAATGAAACTTGAATTTTCTCAACATCCTTGCGAAAAACTCTCACACATCAAATTATATGAAAATCCGTCGAATGGTAGGGGAGTTTTTCCATGCGGACAGATGGAAGGATGAACAGACATAGCGAAGTCAACGGTCGCTTTTCGCAATTTTGTGAACGCGCCTATAACTGGCATACCAAGAGAGAAAGTACTGACAATATTTGCGAAGTACTGTTGGCGCCCCCTTCAGCTCGACGCCCTGGGCAAACGTCCAAGTAGCCCACCCCTCGTGAAAACAACGTTTCTTCGGAGATGTAGGGTCTACAGTAAAATGCCCAGTTTGCGATGTCGCGGTCTCCGAATTCAAGGTTTTGAGTCTTAAAAGACACATACCTACGTCAAAACAAGCGAAATACAGTTTCCAAGAACACGCTGCTAGGAGTAGGATCCGGAAAGGGCGACACGTGAAGAATCGGCCCTTTGTTTGTTGCAATCTCGACACTGAGGACAATGCAGCCAGACGATGAAACGCGTTGGCCGTATGTAATGCTAGTTGACATAGTTTGTTGGTATATAATAACATTAAACATGAGTCCTAAAACCACGCGATATGCATACCATAAATTACTGTCCATAGAAATCTGAAAAGCCCACCATCTGGTGACGACTTATAGGGGAGGATGTCAATAATTCCATGACAGGTATCGTGGATCAGGTTAACAAGTCTAGCCACAAAGATTACCGAATGTAACAGATAAAAACCTAAACCTTCCGAAAAAATGCGCAATACTGTAAACGAAACGTAACATAATCTGGATACGTTTATCTCTCACTGTATTATTTACCAAAACCCCCCTCCAAAATTACTGTAAATACGAGTATGAACCACATGATAAGAACAGCTGCGAAAATTCTCAGTATCACACGATCGACAGTTTTGAACCACGGGAAGTTCATGTCCCTGCTACAGATTCTAGATGATGAAATTAATGACGCACGATATCACTCCAGCATTCGATGTCCAAGGTTAAACAGAGTTCTCAAGGGAATGTGCCCATTACATTAACAAACATTAATGTTGTTGGACCGGGGCTGGACAATAATAATGCAGAACTGCCTTGTCCTTTAATAACCCGCGCGGTTTATTACTGTGTTCACAGCAGCCCACACGCATAACTTACTGGACACAGACAAATCCAGTTCACATCATACCCTCTTTCTTTGTGTTCCTTTATGCTGCTGCATTTATACTTACCTCTACGCCTGCCAAGTGCCGCCTTCTTTCGAAATTTCTGACTAAAATTTTCTATTATTATTATTTCATTATAATCATCGTCGCCGTCGCTGTTGTTATGTTGTAGCTGTAGCTTGCAAAGTTCTAGAATTTGATTATCAATTGCTAAAAACTATCACATGGCAAGCAAATTGTTAGGCCTATTATTAATTGTACTACAGCAAGAATACTTGCCTAACCTAACACGTGTGTATCTATTATTCACATACTTGCCTAATGCTTCTCAAGTATTCATTATTGTTACTACTTTTTACGCCTGTTGTATTAACAATTGCACGTTTCTACAGACATCTGGCACAATACGGCAACACTCAATACGTTTAACTCGGACAATGTACAGCGGACAACGCAGAATTAGAGGACAACGATCACATCGATCCGCAAAGTAGGCTGTACCAAACAACCCAAAACAATATTGTAGAAGATGAAACCATCTTAATCCCATTTAAAAATCCCGTTTAACCTTCCAAGGAAGCACGTCTCGGAAGGGTCACGTTTTCTGCGATGTTAGGCCGTATTAACCGGCAACATGAGTTCGGTGCAATGGTGGAACGACACTGGCTTGCGAGCATGGAACCCAGACCTCCGCCTGGTTCAATCTCTATCCCGTCGTTGCGGAGTTTTCCGTAGACGGAGTGGCACTGGGACAAGTTTACTTCAGAGTACTCTGGTTTTTCCCCCTCAGTGTCAATCCACCAGTGCTCCATTATTGCACGCATCTACCCACGGCGCTAGTTCGCTACATAAGCTTAGCACTTGACAGCATGGCTACGAACACACTTCTCTCTCCCTGTATTGGAAAACACGTCGCATCTGTGTCATCAACAGCAGATGGTTTATGGAAGTTAAGGAAACATTAACTGTTGATTCTATTAGTAAACATTGTGACACTCATAAATCAATGTTTAGGCGATTCTTTGTGTTACTGGCCAGTTCAAAAAGTGGACGCACAGCTATCACTATTTATAAAGTTTTAAAATTAACCCCAGAAATATTAGCAGCACAACACCTCTGTATATTAGTTGATTCCAATATAAAATCTACCGATTTGAGTGTTATTACTGAAACCGTCACCTCTATGGGGGGCGTGTTGATCCAGCTCTCACTTGCCCGGCGCGCCATGAGGGCCGGACTGAACAACAGGTCTTCCTCTTCTTCGTCTTCATTGTACCACATCTTGGCCCTCAGAGGCCCTCACAGCACTCGGAATGCTCTACCGAACTGAACCCAGCACGGTGGTGATACTTTTAGCCTCAGTCGTTTCCCCACTTCGCTCCCCCCCACCCCACCCCGACGCGTAGGCCGTCGCGACGGAGCTGCCAAGATATTTCGTTCCCCGTTTTTCTCAGTTCTTGTTTGTGTTGCGTTTCCTTGTCCACATTCCCCAGTATTGAGCACAATCGTATACAGACGCCCAAGGACTGCTTCTAAAGAGCTGTCCCCCCCTCAGAACTGGCGTACAATTTTTCACTCAACGACGCAACATTAAATTCCGGACTGGAACGCTGTCGGAACTACTACAAATTATGGGTCTCATTATGCACATCAGTAGGATAGCTGGATAATGCGACATCACTTCTGGCTTGCCTTTGCGACCATCTGGACTTAATATCGTACGGGGCAATCGTCGTGAATCGCGTTCTGCGTTACTGTCTGTCTGTCCATGCAAACACCGCAAACTATGATAAGACACAGACCACTGCCGCTTATTCGACTCGTAGAACATAGGCCTACACAGATTCTATTCCACTTCTAGGCTAAACACCGTCTGCTGCTACTAGAGCATCGTTAAAAATTAAGGCCAGCGCATTCACTGGGCAGGTTGGCGTGGCAGTAAAGTTGCAAAGTTGTATCAACAAAGAACTAAATAAAGTCTTCTGCAATGTTACGCCGTGTTTACTAGTAAATAATCATCGACGTTTCGAAGGAACGTAAATACCTTCAACCACAATCCTTCGGAACGGTGACGACTGCCTACTAGTCACAAAGTGTAACATCCCAGAAGACTTCAATCTTCACCGAAAGAGACGTGCGAACTTCAAATCTCGCTGTGTTTACAGTTGACTGATATAAATTGCAATTCGGGTATCTTTGTTGGAGTTTTAGTATTTTTTGAGCCACTTCAGGTGAATATTTCACGAAAAAGAAATGAAAAACACTCGATCTAAATGGCAATTTGAAACAGGCTATATCCTACCTATTCCGATAAGCGATGGGTCGATTCGCACGCGATACGCGACTGGAAAACACCTCCGCGAACTGTTAAAACAGAAAAAGCGGAGTATGCAACTGTCATTCCAGTGTTCGTGCTGTAAATATCGTGTTTTCCTTAAAATGGGCAAGTGGTGGTATCGGGGATATACCTAGTAAAAGGCAAAGCTATCCCATTACAGGCCTGGACAGGTCATTATGACGCAGCAGGTTGAGGCTCCCAGAATTTCTAGACAGTCGGTACACGAAGGTGGTAAGGCAGTCAGTCCTAAGCACCAGCCGCCTTTACGCCCCGTAGATAGCCCTGGCTCTCATTTCTGTTAGAGGCCGGGTCGATCCCAGGGCCATAGTGGGGCCGGAAGGATTACGTCAATGGAAAGGCCCAATGACCACGTGGGGAATCGAACCCGAGACCTTCCGGCTAACAGCAGAATGCCTCAAGTAACTGCGACACCGCGTACCCCCTGGTATACCCAGTAAAGTCTATCAATTTCAGAGTACATATAATGTAAACGAGAGGGAGGGCGGACAGAAGTAATACGGTGGACCTCCCTCCGCCAGCGCCCATCTGTTAATCCATGCGGTTAGTTTGCACGTGCATGAACCAACCGCAATGGGACCACGCGACACGTGCTAGTTGCCAAGTGCGAAAAGCTGGGAAGACCATTTCACGTTCTCAAATATCATGTTCCAAACCAATTAATGGGTCTGGACGAACTTCGGTATGAGCGCTCTCAGCTACGTGTATTAAAAGTCTGTTCATTTTGGTCCATGTCGATCCATTACATGCTATGTTGTTCAAATTGGACATCACCGAATTTCTCGTTAAGCTCATACAAACTGAGTGTAATAATAAGAAGTCTGTACTTCTCAAGAACTGTAAGGTGCTACTGAAACGTTCATAAAACTACCTACAGCGTCTCTTAAAGACCGAAGACACCATTGTGCACAGTGTACCGAACATCTATGCTTATGTACAAAGGTTAGGAACGCGTTCGGAAACTCAGTAAATTCCAAAACTGTGATAATGAATCGGTCAATTCTCCAGCCAACTAGACAGTCATTCAGTAACTCAGACTCACAATATTGTAGGGCTTCTTACTGTCTTGCCAGACATACAACAATGTTCCCACAGATCATCAAATAACATAGCCCAAAGAAACAGACCTGTTCCAGCAAATAAATTCAGACAACTTTAACAAACAATAAGACAGGCTATGTACAAATCACGTAATATTTAGGCGCGTTCCCGTAACCACCGTTGCCGTGGAAAAGCAATAAGTATTAAACATTATGACAGTGTGTCTGTATTCTAGTTTATTTATGCGGTATGAAAAGCGCAAGCCCCTTATTATACTACCATCTGTGGCCTGCATGACTCTACCACATTATCTCATAAATGCCCCGAATTTCGGGGAAAAAATTACTGAACATAAATTAGAATGTGCTTGACTTTCTCTACAAATATTGTCCTAAACAGTACTCATTCTACGAAGAACTCAGCGAGATACTATTTCAAATGTACATGGGTTTTCGCGCAGAGTAACCGTTATTCTGGTCAAGTTTTAATCGGACTTGAAATTTCTCGTCAGAGTTTCGAAAAATTCTAAAATATAAAATTTTATAATAATTCGTCTTGTTGGAGCCGAGTCGTTCCATGCGGAGAGACGGAGGGAGGACAGACAAGACGAAGGTAATAGCAACTTTTCGTAATTTTGCGAACGCGCCTAAAATAGTAAACTATTGGCACGCAGATCACGGTTGAAATCGATACCCAGAATTGGCTCTGCTGATATAGTGAAGGAAGGCAACAATTCAGTGGTAGGAATTATAAGTACGTAAAAGGACATCAGCTCTAATGAAAATGGAATTATCAATACACAAACGAGGTTCAATTAAAGACACGGATCAATGCTGCTACATACATTCTAAAGCATTTAATAGACTGCTCCGACAACTAAGAAACTTCAAAATGGAACTGCAGAGGAACAACTGCAGGTGTATGCTGGGTCCTCTGAGACTAGGTAAAATGTGTAGGCAGTACAGTATGCTGTAAGCACACAATCTCGAGTAACGTACTTGAAGGCAAGGTGTAACTTTGGCTTACATAATGGCAGACACACGTGTGCACTATCGCCTGGACTAAGAAGCGGCAAAACCTGTAACTAACAGTTGATCAAGAGCCAACGTGGTTTTCACAAGAGAGACGGAGTTAGTCAATTGGAGGACACTGTATTTAGCTTCGAGACCTATTGATTATGACTGATTCGTTCGTGGTGAGTCAGAAGACACGGAGTAGCCTGCCCTTGGCTCAGTCACAAGTGTTGTGCAAGGAGCCACAGCGGTGTACACCGGGAGCTCAACATACAGTTATAACAGTTCGGCATCATACAGTTTTACATTTTATATCAGGTTCCTAAGACAATAATGGAAGTGCATGATATTTAACATAACAATTGTATACATGTACGTAAAAATAGAAATGAAAATAGCTATATGGCAAGAAAATAAGCCAAGACATACCGAAAAATAACCACGACTACGCATAAAGGGCCTGCAAGGGACAGGCAAATTTTATATTGTGAACTCTGTGTCCTGGGTGCATAGACCACAGGTAAAAAGAAGTTTTGGTAGACCACGATATTGCTTTTGGGTTACACATTGCATGAACATAATTAACTGTATACACTGTATTTTATACATAAATTCCACGTAGCTTGTTCCGAACCCGGGTCTCGGAAGTGACTATAGGACGACCTTTTTTCGAACCTAGTGACCAGTAAATCCAGAATATTTTTCACAAACTTACGTCACGCAACGTAACAAGCATCTCGGGAAATTAGCAGCAGAATTACGCAAGACGCGTGTCTAATTCAGCGCATTGTTCAATCTCTCTTCCCATGTCCGTGGGACCCCGGCCCTGACATACTGAATGTATGCAGTAGCTTCCTTACCTACTTACTTACTCCATGGTGCAGAGTCCTTCTTGAGAAGCTAAATGGTTTGCAGCTAGTCAAGAAATTCCCCGCATTTCACGGAACCCGAAGGTTCACTACCGCATTCACAAGCGTCCGCCACTTGTCTCTATCCTGGGCCAACCCAATCCAGTCCATATACCCACATCCCACCTCCTGGAGATCCAGCCTAATATATCCATCCATCTACGCCTAGGTTTCCCCAGTGGTTTCCTTCCCTACGGTTTCCCAAGCAAGACCCTATACACCCCCATCTTCTCAGCCATACGCGCCACATGCCCAACCCATCTCATTCTTCTAGATTGTATCACCCGCACAATATTGGGTGAGGAGTACAAATCATTTAGCTCCTCGTTATGCAGTCTCCTCCATTACCCCGTTACCTCGTCCCTCATAGGTCCAAATATTCTCCTCAACACCATGTTCTCAAACACCCTCAGCTTCCTCTACTTCCGCAATGTCAACGACCAAGTTTCACATCCATACAAAACAACAGGCAAAATTATAGTTCTATATATATCTTGATCTTTAAATTTTTGGATAGCAACCTGGAAGACAAAAGATTCTGCACCGAATGATAGCAAGCATTTCCTGACCTCAATC
>Ga0131853_10008618_pt1 | contig 18606 bp, 16 predicted proteins | sample TergutLab28metaG_FD_92764 | JGI IMG/M metagenome (GOLD analysis project Ga0131853, IMG submission 92764) | Labiotermes labralis P1 segment gut microbial communities from Petit-Saut dam, French Guiana - Lab288 P1 (version 2) (version 2) | ecosystem: Host-associated > Arthropoda: Insects >...
TCTGGTAACGGAAAATGTTGTAAGGGCCTGAAGATGACTAACTTTTAGTCGAAACATGTAGCCTTGCTTAAGAATAATAAAAAAGATTGTGCTGACGTATACCGTGTAACGTTAATTGAATTGCAAGCACATCGTGATGCCTTCATTCAGAATATTTCCATTAACGTCTTTACTATCTCTTGAAAAGACTGCCAGTAATATAGTTCCCTTTCAGAACTGAAACATAAGTGGCTTATTTACCTCCTCAAGAGCAGACGGGGAGTTCGCCACGGCACTGTTTTATCAGTAAAAAATTTCTGTTTTCATCTTGCAACTTTCCTTTTTTGGAATTATTTTGAATGCGAAACAGTGAAATGATGTTATCTCATATGTGCTGTAGCTTGTCACATCGATTTATTATTATTATTATTATTATCATCGTAATCATCATTATCATCTACAAATTAACGCGCCCTCGTCAACACACACACTCGCACAGCATGATGGTCTCTATCGCTTGCTTTTTATGAAAGGGGTGTGTGCTACAATGGGATATAAAATTCATGCATATTATAATGGTTTTAGCTGAATGTTAAATATGTGCCATCCATGTTGAGATATAAAATAACAACCTACTGCACTAATGAAGTACTGTTCACAAAATAAGACTTTGTGATGGATATTTCTGTCTAAACCCCATTTTGGAAAAACATGGATAGCTCAATATTGAAACCGTTCTGGTTTCGTAGACTATAAAAGAGCGTTTGATGAGTTCATAGGAACAAACTGATCGAAATAATTACAGCGATAATATATGCAATCGATAAAATACTTACTTGGAGAAAGAACCCTTATCGCTCACGTCACATGAGAAGATAGGCGAGGCAAAAGTTTGCAGACAAAAAAAAACCAAATTCAACACCTAAAAAGTGCGAAGTTCCTACACAACCTGTTGATAATGTCTTGTGTTTACTGAGAAGATTCTAAGCATGTTTTTATTTTAAACGATTTCATTGTACAATTCTTATTTTTCGAATGAGGTCGTGTGCTTTATAGCTACGTTCTGAAACAGGCCCAAACCGTGTGTGGACTGCTGTGGTTTGTCTGAGAGCGTGTGCCATGGCGAGGCTGTGGAACCGGTCGTTGTGAAGTGTAATGTTGCAACCAGAGAACAAACCATGGCACAACTCTTAGCTTATTCCCATATGGATTTCAGTCGCGTACTGAAGATAAAAATGGAGAGCAAGTCGGTGTGACACGGATAACTATCAGATTGTCATGCAAGAGATAACGTCACATTCTGCAATGACGTTCCATCCGTCTGAAAAGTCAGGTAGCCTGCGCCAAGCCACGAATCAAATTTCAGAGGCATTTACGCATTTTTTCCCCCTAAAATTTGACCAAGTTAATATTTCAAAAGTAATTTTCTAACTTTATTCATCGTCAGCAGTAAGAGGAAAACATTGTCATTACATAAACATACCAACAATCAGTTTAACCACCAATCGTTCAGGTTTATGAAAATAAAATGTGCTTTGAGTCACATTTTGTCTAGAAGTGGAGTAATAGCACCAGTAGCAGCAGCAGAAATAACAGTAACAAATAACAGTTGTATTGGTACAAGCAGTATTAACATCAGTTTTGAGGCATTGCTGCTGCAGAGGTCATGTGGGCCGTAAATTAAGTTAGCTAGGTCAGTGTGGTAAAGCTGAGCACCATTCAGGCGAATTTCATGTTGGTGCTTACATCGTGGCGTTGATAGTCGGTAAGACAAGTTCAGTAGCAATAACTGAAAAGTTCCAGTTAATACTTCTTCACTGTTTACACCTCCAAACTTTTTATGACAAAAGGCCACACCACAATAAGTGACAAACTTATACCTAGCTGCCTAAAGTATTGTGAAATTTTTATAATATTTACACTCTTGACAAATGTTGCCGCGGGTTAGAGAACCATAGTTTTCACTAAGCACTTGGTCCCTTGAACCAGCATTTGACCTCATGATAAGTGTTATATGAGTATTTATATAGGATAAGTTGCGAAGATGGCTCGCAGATAAATGTGGCTGGTTTCATTATTGAAACAAACCGTACGGCCATCTAAGCACGCTTAAATCCCCACATCTATCTGACCGGTATTCAAACAGTTTAGTAATCGCTGATACTTAGAAAAAGCAAATATTTGCCTGAGCACGCCTGCCGGCACATGGTGGAATTATCGTAACCTCGGCAGTAGATCGAGGCCATCTGATTTACTTCCGGCGAAATGAACACACGTGTCTATGGATTAGGAGGCTGGATGAGCCCAAGACCCGTTCTAGACACACTTCGGAGAATATAACAATCTGTTGTCCCTGCGGGGAAACAAATCACGACTCTAGGGTCATCCAGTCCGTAGCCAAGTCACTACACCTAGTCCGATATCTCGGCTCTCTGATCAAGGGTCTTGAAGGTAAAGTTTACACTTTAGCATTCCCTAAAGGAGCAGAAGAGAAGTAGCGTTATTGCTCAAGCTTCTAATGCATTCCTATAAATAAATCTCATTTAATTTTTGATAATTCTTTAAAGGGTAATTTGATCATTTATAAGTCTGGAAGCTTTCGTGTTAGAATTTATTAAAGGAAGCATTCAGTGCCTCTCCATCATTGATTTTCAGATCGAGGGTGACCGCCTTAGGAAAGCGCATTACATATATCCCGCGAACAGCATATTTCTGCAGAATTTCAAGCTAACTTCAGAACACTATTTGGCTGGTCTCACCTAGATATTTCTGCGTTTTATTTGGCCGGTAGGTCAGCGGTTTAACGCGTCGTGTTGATCAGATAAATAAGCAAGCTGGTCTCTGCCATCCAATTCTACTCTGACCTGGCTTTGACTGACTTGGCGGGGATAGTTCAAGTAACAACAGCAACAGGAGTCACTATCACTAACGTTTGTCAAGCAGCAAAAATTTGACTTCCCATAACACAGAAACTAGGTTGCCCGAAACAGAAATATAAATTGGAAAATTGTCAGTTCGGGCATTTGTGACAAGCCTTTCTGCTGGTAATAGAGGGTTTCGATCTTGAAAGTAACTTTTGCCACACTTCTCAGAGACACATGTCCGATTAATGGTACAGAGAACCCAACAAGAATTTTTTAGGGTGAGAGATCAGGACTTCGAAATGGGACTTCTCCTAATACAAACAATTCGCAACATGATTTGAAGAGGTGCGACGATTGTGTACGGAAACTCTTGAAACTGCCTGCTTTATTCATTTCCATAGATATATTCCATTATTTACATTAACTACGCTTTTTCATCTACACGTGCTTGATATGAGGAATGACTTGACCTGTTACCATAGACGCTGGGAATACTGTATAGAACTTCTGAGGACTCTGATCGCAAGTCCGGAACCTGTTAAAATTATGAACGTATTTCCATATTTGTCTGTTATATAAGGGTTTGAAAATGTGCCGATAACCCACGCAAGGACTTTAATCGAATATCTAAGTATGAAAATCAACTTTTCAGTGTTAATAGAACTGTTAGAAAGAGACTGGCTGAGGACAAAACGAAAACAAGACTGACTAGATTTTGTGTTGATTGTAGCAGAAATTTCTCTAGCAGGCATGGTTCGTGTCCAGGCACGCCATTTCTCTAAAAACTGGCAAGTAATGACAAACATGCGCATTGCGTCTCTGGTACCAGTCCCGCTACAATTTGCAAGCCGGAAAAGCAGCAAAGGAAATTATTCAAAAATAACAAGAGCCGACCCACTAAGCTTGTCTCAGAATTTTTAGGTCTTGACACCTGAAACTACGTAGCCCGTAACTACTAAAATCCCACGCTTGACAGACTTCTGTCAATTTACTTTTTAAATTTGAGATGCCATTATTTTACAAGAGGTGGGTAGGAAATTCCTCCTGCTCTTAAAGTACTTACTCTTGTTAAGGAAATCTGACTGCTTAGAAATTAAAAAACCTCGAAACCAAGGTTCGATATGGTGAAAAATGACAGACGCCCACCTTCCTTATCCGAAATAATTTTTAACAAAACTTGGATTTTCTGGAAGTCTCGGGTAACTAATGAAATTATTTCAGATTCTGTGAAATTCACAGTGAGTTTGTGCCAACAGAATGTAGAAGCACTTGCTTCTAAATAATCAAATAAACAAAACGAATTGATCTTTGCTCCGTACTATCTTACCTTTCGAAGTTAACTGTAAGACCAGCAAGGGAATACTTTGAGAACTGTCTGTTAAAAATATTATTACAGACTCGTGATTTATAAAGTCAGATCACCACTGAAAGCGATCATTCGGGAATTCATATTTTTAAGGGAATTATCGTTAAGTATTAATTACCTGCTCCAAATTACTGTCAACTTTGCAATGCAGATGACGGGACAAGAAGAATATGAAGTTACCTATTGTAGAGTACTATAAATACATTATAAGTAGGAAGATTCCCAAGTACTCAACAACAAAAACAACAACAAAAAAAGGAAAACTCTTCAGCTAAAACAGTGTGTGACTTTTTTTTAATATATCAAATATTGACCTTTAATGAACATAACCCGTATCCCGGAAAAGGTAAACCTACGGCAGGACCTGAAGTTGAGACTAATCCGAAGGAGAGGAGTGATGAACAACACATCAGGCTAGAAACATGCACACCTTCGAGACGCTTGTGACGATTTCTACTTATCACTAAATTTGAAGTTCTTGATTGTGTGCTAGTGGGTTCACACTTCAAAAATGCTGGATTAGCTGAAAAAGCTTAATAACTATTTCTGTATTCGTAATTAAATTGAAGGTTAATGAATCAGACAGATTCAAACAGACAGAACTTAAGAGAAGGTATGTTACTAATCATGAAGAATCCCAGCGTTGACAATATTCAGAGCTGAAATTCTGCTTCGCTTAAGACTGGTCCTTGTCTCGATGTTTTCTTGATGGAAATTTTAATATTGTTGCTATTTCCGACACGTAGCTTCGCAACATGCCGATCTCAGTGGCCGTGCGGTCTAAGGCGTGGGTCTAGGGCCGCTCGCTTGCTGGGATTGTGGGTTCGAATCCCTCCTGGGCATGGATGTCTATCTGTATTTGATCTAGAAACCTCAAGAATGAGGAGGTCATGGCCCGCGTTGGGCCGCAGCGCCACAAAAAAAAACTTCTTAACATATAATTTTATGTGAAAAAAAAACCAGTTTCATCGAGATAAAAAAAAAGTATTAAAAAATTTGCCTGATGGAGTTTTATGTACGTTCCGCATGCTGGTGTTATTGGTAGCTGTCGTCTTTGATACAAAATGTATTTGTGTTGCACTCGGAGCTCAGTTGATTCTTGGAATCCTCTCTTCTACGAAGGCGCCACTTAAAGTTCTTAACTTTTCTTTGTTTCGATAAATGACTTTTCCTCTTGTAAATTATATATTATACTAACCCTTAATACCATGTTTTATTAGAATTGTGTGTGTTGGGTTTGGCGTTTTGGCTTTATTTGCTGGTGGAATTTAATTTCTTTGCCTGTTTTGTTACCGTTCTCTATAATCTAAGATCCTCTTTTTTGGACAACAATTTCTATCATCTCCTACCCATTTATTCAGATGTTTTATGGTGCTAACGCCTTTTTGTCCCTTCCCTTTTCTTATCATCTGTTAAGTACATTAGTAACTGACTGCTTTATATAATTGTCCTTTATCAATTTCAGTTTTTTACTGCGAAAAAGTTAAACAAATGGAATAACATCTATGAAGGCACGGTGGGAGAGGGGTGGTGGATGGGTGTAGAGATATAGCTCTAACACTGTCACTGGGTGGAAACCCAATTGCAATAATTAAATATCATATCATAACCTCGCGCTCGGTAGGTGGATATTCAACGCCACGCCCCGGCCACTTTACTCCTGGGAAAGAGATCCTGGTTCTATTTTACAGGAGGCTAAGTGGGCCTCGGAGTAATCCCGGACAGGTATGGGAAATCTGTTCTTCACCGACGTTGAATGTTCATACCTTCCAGTTCAGAGAGGGGTGCTATACTGGCTACGCTATTCCGGCTGCTCAAAATATTATTACTGTTTCAAGATACGCATACTTAAACAAGCAAGTAATCATGAACCACGGAAACGTAGAAGTGTTGCAATTTGTTAAATTCATGCTCAAAACTTTTAATATTCCGACATGAAGATGTCAGTGCTTTCCTTATGAGCGTTTTCTTAAAGAATTTTGAAACACTATAGTGTGAGTATTGTTCTTCCACTACAATTTAGCATTTATGCGTGCCAGTAATGCTTCAAATAATCCTTACATTTTTCCTCAGATTTTCTGGATAATTTAAGAGGTAGTCAGTTGTATATAAAAAGGAGTTATTTGAGTATATAACATGCAAACACTACTAAGTTAATCCTCTGTGTACTAGTTCTAAATTATTTTTTAGACTAATCTCAATTGAATTAGTATAAAATACGATATATACTTTGGGGACCGCGGTAGCACAGTGGTTAAGGTGCTGTGCTACAATTCGGAAAGTCGCTGGTTCGATCCCAGCTGCTGTCAGTGGATTTTTCATTGACATAAAATCCCTCTGATCGCACTCTCGCCCTGGGGCCGACTCAGCCTCTAACAGAAATGAGTACCAGGAGCATTTCGTGGGGGTAAAGCCTGCCGGTGCTTAAGGCTGACAACTTACCACCATTCTGTGCCGCTGTCACGAAATCTGGGAACTTTAACTTCCTGTAATGGGACTGCTTTACCTTTAACTTTTACGATATATACTTTACTTGGAACGATGGTTTATGGTATGTGCCAATATGTATGTATGCATGCCCCTTATTCAGAGAAATTATGGAGTTTGGTTTGAATTTACTGTGGGTAAACTGGGCCCATACGAATCAATATTTGGAGATGGAGACAGCATTTTTTTATGGAACATCGGTAAATTTCTGTGAAGATATGTGATATCACATCTCAAAATACTGTATTCTTCATAACTCCCGCCCTGAAACCTCAAATTTGGCTCTGTTTCAGAGACCAAAAATAAAACGTGACTGAGACTCTTCCAGGAAATCCGATTACGAAACGTATGGCAGACACTGAAGGACTGGAACTGAGACAGAGGCCTTCATTCTGTAAACATTATTAGGATCCAATGATTTGGTTGAAATTAGGCAGTTTTCCCACATTATCAACTTCGGTATTGTCTGTCTGTTATCAATGTCTGATATTCGAATTTAAATATGAAATTACAACGACGGATTTGTGTTCTGGTTTTGATTACGAAACATGCGGGCGGACATTTGACGTACTCTGACACTGACCTTCATTCTTGAACACGTCGGGGAATGAAATAAGGCATTTGGACTCAAAACCAATTTTCTTACATTATTAACTTAACTATTGCCGCTTGAAGTCGAGGCTTAATATTTTAAAAAAATAAGCAGAAGATCACAACGTCGAATCCTGTGTTCTAATATCATCCATGTTAACTGAAGAACAGATTGGGGAACCGTGTGCATATTTTAACATGTTCTGGAGATTTCGTGAAGTAATTGCCTGTAGATTTTCAGTTCGTGAAAGCCGTCATATGATGGCCTTTTATGCATAAAGACACAAAACTGATCTCGTGTGTTTAGCCTAAACATTGTTAAATGCGAAATCTCTACAACTGTCTTTACAGTTTATACCCAATAAATTTGGTCTGAAATTGTGTGAACTCTAAGTAAGCAGCTGATGCAACGATTAACTCGTCCCTTTCAGCATGACAAAATTAAATTTTCATTTAACTATTCAATGTTAATCTAATTTTAACCGATTCTGACGATGTCGTATAATCATTGACGCACCTGAAATTGTCGACATTGTCCAACGTCTCAGGCTCAGGAAACCCACAGCCGTTCTGAGGCTGAATCTGCTTCCGTCTTCAGGTGGATTGGGAAAGGGGGAAACCGACTCTTCTCCTGTTCCAAATATTCTCCCTAGCACTCAGTCCGCTAAAACCAATCATCATTCTCACCACTGAACTATCGACTGTTCCACTCGCATTCAAATATCACACAAATTTTAATTTCATTAATTTTAATCTTCTTACCATTCAACTTCACATTGAAATTCGCATATTTACGTAGTACATTGAGATACAGTTGTGACGTGTTTTGTAATGTCACATTAGGCGTTTAAATTTTGTCATTTTTTGCTGGCGCTTATCCTGTTCTTTTATTTTGTGTCACAGAAGTATAATAACAAATTAAGTTGTATCGTTAAACAAATCTCCGTCTGCTACATTCATGGAGCATTAGTAGCTGTTTTGTACTGCTGTTGTCACTGTAAATTAATTGCTTATAATAAGTTTATTATATGCATCTACATGTTTCGAGCACATTGAGCTCGAAACATGTAGAGGCATATAATAAACTTATTATAAAACAAGAATTTGTGCATTAAGTTGGTTAATTGCTAAGATTATACTGAGATGCACGGTCAGCAAAACATCAAAAAATAAATATAGGAAGTTCATCAGCACTAAGCACCAGACGCCTTTACCCCCAGGAAATAATCCCGGTACTCATTTCTGTTAGAGGCTGAGTCGAACTGAGGACCATAGTGCGGCCAGAAGGATAATGTCAATGAAAAAAATTCCAGTGACACTATCAGGAATTCAAACCTCGAACTTCCGGCTTGTGGTGCAGTACCTCAACCAACTGCGTTACGGCGTGATTAATTGTGCAAGAGGAAACGTAATTTCTTATGTCTTGTACAACCAAATATGCATTACCGTGTTCACAGGGCCTGCAATTAGCCTCTGTGTTACTGTCGATGTCTACAGGTCATATCCTAATATCTCACCACTTTAAGATCCATATCAATACTATCGTCCCATCTACTCATATTTCCTCCAAGTGGTATCTTCGCTTCAGGTATTCCGGCTAAACGTTTGTGTGGTTTTTTTATCTGTCATGTGTGCCACAATTTTAGCCCATCTCGTCCTCGATACAACCAAATATGTGTTTAGACCCCCTCGTCACTGGCTAATTGTTTCCCGAACTTTTCGATTAAAAAAGTCATATATTTAACGGGCAGAATCATTTTCGACGTTTGACCGTTTGAAAATGCGACCCTAACTGTCTGTCGAAACGTCTGTAACCACTTACCCAGCAACGTAGCTTCATATAACAGAAGAAAGTTCAGGTTATTTATACCACTGTGAAAACCTAAAAACTCATGTAATTGCATGAATCTTAGTCCGAATTGAATAGATTAGAAACTGTTACGTTTTTAACAGACAGTCACTGTACGTGTAATGTACCATTGTGGCGTTATCACGTAACAATCCAAAGTTCGATCTCCAGTGTGGATGATTTCAGGTACTGTGTGGAAAATTATGACGAATCGCCAGGCATCTACTTTGAAAACCAGTGACAAGCATCATAATGCATTGCGGAGTGGAAGGCTGTACCATTGTTCCTGCTCCCTGAGCAAAGTTACTGCCAATTTGCTTAATAAACTTTCTGACCTGCATATATACATAAATTATGAAGTGCTGACATATGTAATTACTTTACTCCTCGTTAGCAGAGGAAGGTCTGAGGTTTTAAAATTGATTCCTATATAAATAGTTTTGGAAAATAAGCAATTTCTATACATTGACACAGAAGAATCAAAACTATGTCTTGATCAGACTAGGCAGTACTATTTTATGATAGACGAGGCAGAATTGTATCATTGTAAAACCACGTCGACAGGATCGTATGTCTGTACACAAAGTCACGCTGCATTGTCTAGCCATTTGCAAGAAACATGAGCTATCAAACTTCTTCAGCAGAGGGGAAATAATCCTAATACTTGTGAGAAGAGTTAGTAGAGTCTTGCAATATGGATTAAATTAATGAATAATGAGTGGAAATATTTTGCACCACATTCAGACTGTGTGACGAAAAGGAAACTTTTGTTACTGTATTGCAAGAAGTAGGCAAGCTGCGAATTAAATCTGGATGCAAAGAATTTATAATTTCGGTAATGTTACAAGCCAGTTTTACGCTAATGCGTAATATAACATTAAAAGGAGGAGATTTACTGACACAAAACTCCACACTGCATGACTGTTGGGAAGAATTAGGTCTGAAGTTTAATATTAGATAATTATCTGTAGATGTGAAATTAAACAAACGGCATTTAATTTTGACGATATAAAATTTTAGGTATCAGATTGCGAAGAGAAATTATAGAATAAGAATGGAATAACCACCAGACAGTCATACAGAGCACACATTCTGTAACAGGATATATATTTTTCACTGAAGCTGAATTTTTTTGTATAAACTTTATATAAAAACGAAAGGGTCCTGTTAGAACAGACGAATTTTTAGGACTGTTACTGCGTCGTCTAGGGAGACACAGGTTTCTGCAGAAGCAGGTGGGCTTGGAGATACACAAATAATAAATTTCAGCAATAAGCCCCAAAGCTGTGTCTCTAATTTGTTCAAATCAGGCAACACACAAGAAATGGCTCGAGATGGTCACTCCGACCCGAGCTTCTGAATCATACTTTTAGTGGAAACCCAAGTTCAATTAAGGGTTAAATTGAAAACGAATATAAAGGTGAGGTGTTTTATGAATAATTTGCAAATTAATATTTGATTGGAAAGTATTTCGGGCCGCGGGCACACGCACGTTTTAATTTAGTCTTCTTTAGTACACAAGGACAGAGTTTCCAAAGACATTGAAAGTTACACATGACGTAGGAACAGTACTGAGGGCGAGGAAACGAATATTTGCTCTATTTAAAAATAATATATTCCGCAATATAATTCTGTACATATACCGCAGTAAGAAAACACGCCGTCGCTCTTCCACTTTCTGCAATAGAAGGCGTCAGTCCATGCTGAACGTTGGTCTACCAAGAACTGGGCCCACCCGAGCTAAGGCAGTCAGCGTAGCCCCTTTTAAGGGTTCACTTGAATTCATATAATAAACACTCTGTTTACATGTGGGATCTCTCTTTAGCCTTCATTTCTCGCCGTAACCTCGGACTGAACCCCAAGCCTTCAGCCAGTCATCTACAATAAAATGTTGCCTGCTTGGATACACCGATGCTGATTGGTTGATAGTAGGATGGATGTTGCGTGGGGTGGTCTTATAAGCTTAGTTGCACAGATCTGCGGCACAGATCAGCTGCTTAGTTGAATGCACGAGTTGGCAGGAGTTAATACTGGTATGTACAGAGTGTGTTTTCTTGGTATTTTAGGCTAATTTTTAGTTTGTCGTGCGCGATTTGAGGTGCTTGTAATCAACGGAAGCTGTAAAACCAATACATTAGAACAACTTCATTTGCACGAATTAATTGGGACGGAGAACCATCCGAATATGCAGAAAATCCGGAAAATTGAGTCATTCTTTGAAAATAGGCTACATTGGAAGTTTGCAATTCAGCTGTTACTTGCGTCTAAAACTGTCGACTATGCCTGATTTGAAGCTGTAGAAGCCATAGCAGTGCACTGTACTTGATTCGATAACCGGTAATTTCAAGGCAAGTTAGTTTTGTCGAATTCTCGACAAATTTACCCGAACGGCCAAGTCGATCCGGATAACCAGAGTTCGTGTAAGTGGAGTTCTACTGTACATGAATCGTGAAATTTTCCTTTTTCTTCTATTATAACTTGAAAATTTTATTTAAATTCTCATTTCGGTATTCGTCGTCTTGACAGTATTATCGTCGTAAAGATGCATTTTGTCTGTAGTAAAATGGTCAATATTTGTAACTTTATGAATGCAATAAACTTCACTGTGACGTGTTTGAAAGCAAAGGCTCAATATACGATTTGCATTGAATTTGACGTGCTATGGAACAGTTAGAAATTTTCGTATAACGAAAGATTGCTTGAGTTAAGCTGTTCGCTGCATCGTAGCGCCATCACATTCCGACAGTTTGGACTGATTATGAAGCCGGAATAAGTGAGGAAGAAATATGTAGGTTCCTGTTTAACACAAATCGAGCGAAGAGCATTTATCTGATCAAGGCGTGCCCATTTTTTTTTTCGAGAAAAAGAGGAAAATTTTCTGTTACAAACGCTATAAAATTATTTTTTATTACGCGATGTGCTATAACTCGAGTACGTCGTTGTAGCAGAACAGACTGTATAGTAGCGTTATGGTTCACTCTGTAGGGTAGCCTCTCCATTAACCCAGGCTTCTGCATACCGTATTTCTTTAAGAGAAGCACCAGTTCTGGGGGAAAGTATGAATGCATTGGCAATCCGGACCTTCATTATTGCGTTGTGTTTTGACTTGTAAATGTGACGGCAACACTCATTCTGGGTGGTTTGCAACACACGCGGGTAGCAGCCTTGTCTTAAGTGAATAGTTGCTAACTGTATGACATGCAGGTTGTGTGAGCTACGTGTCATGAGTTATAGCCACTGGCATGAACACGTGGTGAATCATCACGTGTTCGTGATACATGCACATTAGTTCTGAGTTTGTGACTCTTAACTTGAGATACAGTGCGTTTGAGTGTTGATATGGGGTCTAAATGGGAGACTCGAGAAGAAAGGAATGCACGAATGAAAGTATAGACCTACGTTTTGATTACAGTCATAAATATTTCTTTTAAAAATACAGGCAATGTACGTATAACGTATCATTCAGGCGCTTTCATGAAACCACTGTTGTAGTGGAAAAGCAATAAGTGTTACACAGTCTGAGTGTGCATCTATAGCCCTAGGTATCCAGCATCAATGCGCATGCGCCTTGCTGTCGTCTGTGGCCTGCCCCGCTCTACAAGGGTTTTCCACATTATCTCATAAAAGGCACGATTTTCGGAAAAATTTATTGGACATAAAATGTGTGTTTTGATTTTCTCTACAACTTTTTTTCTGAAACATTTCTCATTATAAGAAGAACTGAGCGAGATATGATTAAAAATGTCCTGTAGTCGTTTGACACACAGAAATGTAGTCTCGTATTGCTTCTACATATTACCGTGTATTAAACCAAATCTTGTGCACTAAACTGTGTGTACCAAACCACACATTAGGTGCTGCTCTGACTAGTTTCGGTGTCTGCTATACCATCTTCAGGGAGTCCAGTCAACTGTAAATTCTTCACAACACATCAAATGATTATAAGCACTTAATTGACGTTCGTTGTAAGATCGCAGTTTTTAACAAAGATGAACAACTTTGAACATCATTAAAGTCCTTCAGCGATGCGTATGCGTAGTGAAACTGTTCAAAGGTAGCAGCAAAAGTGCACAAGTTTTTGAACACCGCTGAATTTCCTCAGTCTTACGAATGTACGGTAAAACAAAAACCCAGAAAACACTTAAGAAAATGATGTTGAAAGTCGTGTGTGTGTGTGTGTGTGTGTGTGTGTGTGTGTGGTGTGGTGTATGTGTGTGTGTGTGTGTGTGTGTGTATGTATGTGGAAAAGCGCGATGACGTCTGCTTTAATAACATCCTTTGCGTCTTTGTGGAAATCCTGTACTGTCCCAAACTGGGTGCCATCCGGCAGTTCTTACACGTTGTTACTGCGATGTGTGTGTGTTGGGTGCGCTGATGTAGGCTCGACGTTTGTACGACTGGGGAACTTCAGCGGTGTTCAAAAACTTGTGCAGTTTCGTTGCTAACTTTGAACAGTTTCACTATGCATACGCATCGCTGAAGAACTTTAATGATATTAAAATTTGTTTATCTCTGTTAAAAACTGCGACCTAACACGAATGCCAATTAAGTGCTTGTAATCATTTGATGTGTTGTGAAGAATTTACAGTTGACTGGACTCCCTGAAGATGGTACAGCAGACACCGAAACGTGTTGGAACAGAATCTAATGTTTTGTTTGGCACACACAATTTAGTGCACAAGATTTGGTTTAATACACGGTAACAAACGTGATGCTCGGTAAGCACGACATTAAGATGGCCGCCACATTTTGAGGCGTCTTTTACTCCATCTTCACCGCTCTGGACACCAAAATTTAAAACTTAATATTGTGTAATAGATTACAAAAGTAATTCGTACTGTATTCCGGCATTCGTGCTGCTAGTGTCAACGCAGGTTTCTTGATGTGTGATTAAGATATTGTTGATAGTTTTAAAAATTTGGTACATTAAAACAATAAAGCAGTAATATTTGTACTGCATTCTAATTAACTATGGTTAAAAATCCTTGTAAGTAACCAATTAGACGCACAATTTTTCATGTATGTTTATTTCTATTCTCTACATGTTTCGGGCAGCCATGAGCCCATCATCAGGAGAATTATTGTATCAATGCGACACCTGGTTTATGTCACTCTTGGATTTCCTGCCCACAGAGTCAGAATTTGTCACCTCTGGGTAGCACCAGCCATCTTGGAAGTGTATCGATAACCGCTTCACGGTTAAATTTACACCATCATCAACAGCATCCATTTCCGCAACGACTAGATTCACGTGGACGCCGACTACCCTTTAACACCGACCGGTAAGAATAAGTTTCCTTCGGAATTACTCTTACGCTCCTCTCTCACTTCGGCAAGACATTTGCTACTAAAACGATTTTAACGTGTAAAACACAGCCTGTTTAATTTAACCATTTAAACACCGAGTTAAATCCCATCTGCCATTTGCTGGCATTATTAGGAGCTCACCATATTCTCCACGTTACCAGGATAAGGGTTAAGTAGCAGCTCGAAAGTAACTATACGCGTCGACACATTAATACGGTACTCTACCATTAGACTGCTCACCTTTCTCATGATGGGCACATGGCTGCCCGAAACGTGTAGAGAATAGAAATAAACGTACATGAAAAATTGTGGGTCAGGTTGGTAATTTACAAGGATCATACCAAGATGCAAGGTCAACAAAACATAAAATTATGGTTAAAAAGTTTTATGGTTTAATGTTGGGAGTTTTTTTATTCAGACATCTGGTTTTGTGTTGTATATTGCTCGTTCCGTGTTTTGTAGTTCATTTCCCACAATTTTAACCAACAAATGCACATAATTGTCTTTTAATTCACAGTATTAAAAAAAACATGGAACTGCTATATGTTTCAGGCCTTACTGCTTCATCATCCTGGCTTACTTTACTTCTTCTACTATAAAACAGTTCCTGAACAATGTTTTGATCTGTTGCATATGTGGAAGAATTGGTGCGATCCTTCATTGTGGGCTGAACTTGTGTGGCAAACGAAATTGATAGGCAGTAAACTGAAGGAGCGTGTGGATGTGCTGCAGGTGTCCACGGTACTGTTGTTATGGATTTAATTTACAGCTGTGTGCAGTTGTTGATTGAAATTGTGCAACTGTAACATGTGTTCGTTCCTTTACGGATCTTGTCCCTGTGTTCAATGTGTTGTTACGTTCGAATCAGTATCAGATTGTATTTCTGTGTCACGTGTACAATTGTTTGTGTCACAAATAATTTAGTCAAGGTACACGGAATAAGTAGTGTCAAAAAAACGGAATTTGACGTGATATGTGTTCGTTAGACCCTGGGCGACGTCGCGGTGGCTGGCTGTCGCCGGCATGCGATGTTGTGCAAATAAGCGTCACAATTAACTTTATTATGTGGGGCTTTGAAGTTTTATTCCTATTACGATATTGCAGTAAGTTCTTCGTTTACTCTTTCCCATTTTAACGAGTCAAATTTCCATGGAATATTTTGTGTTTCGTTTTCTCACCACCCATTTCTTTTGCCAGTCTTTAGAGTACGTCATGCAAAGGTACTTTTACTTTCTTGTTCTGTTATTAAAGTCTGATTTATGTCATAATTACGGGAGTTATTTGGAAAGAACTAAAACTTACAAATTTTTATATGTTTTGCTGACCGTGTAACCTGGTACAACTCTGGGTAAATGACCAACTTGATACACAATTACGTTATATAATACGTTTATTATTATTATTATTATATTGTCCCAACTCGTCCGTTTTCCCTTTCTCCCAGTTTTCCCCTTGTTCCTCCATCCTCTTACCGCACAAGACTAAGTTTTATTTGTTATTAGTTACTGTTTGTTGTTTATCGTTGGTGTAGAACTCAAAGGAAATTCTCTTCTAGGTCACGAAAGTAACGAGATCGATTGGTTCAGGTAACTGAATTTTGAGCTTGGGGGGGGGGGGCGCTGCTATAGAGAACATGTTTGCAGTGCAGTGGCAATTCAGCATAAAGGGTTATGCGGTGCAAATTGTTGGAAGATGCGGTCAGCTTTGGCAGTCTTCATTTTAACTCAGTTCTTATCTCGACTGAGGCTTTACGTGTTCTTCCTTAGTAGCTCCACGCAAGTGACTTCCCCACTCGCTGTATAGTTGCCTATGCAGTCGTCTTGCATCTGTTCGGCGCTGCATATTTTCAGATATTGACACCCGTTAAATAGATAAATACTACTTAATACTTAAGATACAGCGCACGTATGAAGCTCTGAAAACTGCTTGTTCGAATTAACCCATGTTTTACCAAAATTAGTTGCATTGCGGCGAAAGTGTATCAAGTGCGGTCGTTGCATACACGTAGTTGACATAGCTACTGCTTTGGATTTCCGAATGTACGCGCTTCTGCATCTTGGCGGTAAAGGTAAAGGTAACAAACCGTCATAATCGGCCGGCAATGTCATGTATCATTTGTTAAATACTGCAGTGCATAAAATGCAGTTGATGATTTTTCGGCTGCGTGGTCCAGTTAGCAAATGCACAATGCTGAGTAGCAGCCTTTTGCCGATACAGAGACTTGAATGTAACGAGTGGGACCCTGTGGTAGATGTACCCCAGTTCTGTGAAACACCGACCGCATTCCGTCACCTTGTGTATGTCTGATTGCTGTGTGAATTTCTGGTTTCCTTGTGTCACTGCACGTCCTGTTTAGCGTCGTCATGCCAGTACGCCGAGTGGCAGTGCAGATTGCGACCGCTTGACACGTCTCCTTATCCGAGAAGTTACAGTCGACGTCCATTGTTTTGGTCAGTCCCTTCCGCAGGTGCTGAAATAGTAACGTGACGTCATAACTGTTGTGATCAGTGTGTTGTTTAAATAGTAACGTGAGGTCATAACCGCTGTGATCAGTGTGTTGTTTAAATAGTAACGTGAGGTCATAACCGCTGTGATCAGTGTGTTGTTTAAATAGTAACGTGAGGTCATAACCGCTGTGATCAGTGTGCTGTTTCAAGAGTAACGTGACGTCATAACTGTTGTGATCAGTGTGCTGTTTAAATAGTAACGTTACGTCATAACTGTTGTGAGCAGTGTGTTGTTTAAATAGTAATGTGACGTCATAACCGCTGTGATCAGTGTGCTGTTTAAATAGTGACGTGACGTCATAACTGTTGTGATCATTGTGCTGTTTAAATAGTAACGTGAGGTCATAACCGCTGTGATCAGTGTGCTGTTTCAAGTGTAACGTGACGTCATAACTGTTGTGATCAGTGTGCTGTTTAAATAGTAACGTTATGTCATAACTGTTGTGATCAGTGTGTTTTTTAAATAGTAATGTGACGTCATAACTGTTGTGATAAGTTTGCTGTTTAAATAATGACGTGACGTCATAACTGTTGTGGTCAGTGTGCTGATTAAATAGTAACGTGACGTCATAACTGCTGTGATCGGTGTGCTCTTTAAATAGTGACGTGACGTCATAACCGCTGTGATCAGTGTGCTGTTTAAATAGTAACGTGACGACATATCTGTTGTGATCAGTGTGCTCTTTAAATAGTAACGTGACGTCATAACTGTTGTGATCAGTGTGCTCTTTAAATAGTAACGTGACGTCATAACTGTTGTGATAAGTGTGCTGTTTAAATAGTAACGTGACGTCATAACTGCTGTGATCAGTGTGCTGTTCACAACGAACCTTCCTTATTCCCTATCAGTCAGCACTGTATTACGAGTATAATTTCCTTAAGTTCTTCTGTATTCAGTGAGCCGGTCACTGGCAAACAAAATGAAGTACTTCGTTATATAATTTTTTGCCCTCCTGTGGTGTCGTCTGTGTGTAGAACGCAGCACGTGTCTCTCAGCCTTTATTCTTGCACGTTTCATATCTCGGTGTGGTTCGCTGTGGAACAAAGCCTCGTCTAAATCAGCGAAGTCTGCTTCAAGCATAAGACGTCCAGCTGGACGGGCGGTAATACCACGTTAAAGTTCTTTTTAGGCTTGATTAGTATAGGTTTTCAAAAGAGCAATTTTTTTTTTTGTTCAGGTCGCAGGTTTAATCAGCACGAATTCTGTGCCTCTCCACTTTTCACCACCTTTTGTATTAATCATAAAGAAAGGTGGCACGAAAAGCTATCATGCCCTATGTGGTATGATTTTAATTCAGTATTTAGTCTCCTCGCATGAAAATAGTTGATTTGTTTTTTTTTATTGTTTGCCGCTATAAAATAAGTAAACCAAATGCAGGATTCGCTGCTTACCGTCTGCTCATTTATGTATGTCTGTACAGCAGGAAGACTCATTCCGATAAATACAGCAAACTTGTCCAACCATTTCGAAGCTATAAGCAACTAAATTGGATTCATGTTTGTTGTACATTAACAAAAATACTTCTGTCCAAATTATGTGCAGTATTCGGAGAAGAAGAAGAAGAAGAAGAAGAAGAAGAAGAAGAAGAAGAAGAAGAAGAAGAAGAAGAAGAAGAAGAAGAAGAAGAAGAAGAAGAAGAAGAAGAAGAAGAAGAA
>Ga0131853_10008621_pt1 | contig 18603 bp, 16 predicted proteins | sample TergutLab28metaG_FD_92764 | JGI IMG/M metagenome (GOLD analysis project Ga0131853, IMG submission 92764) | Labiotermes labralis P1 segment gut microbial communities from Petit-Saut dam, French Guiana - Lab288 P1 (version 2) (version 2) | ecosystem: Host-associated > Arthropoda: Insects >...
ACATACATGCACATGCATATAGCTAGCCCTTAAGTTCCCTAGACAACCTGATGATGACCAACACAGGCCGAAACATGTAGTTGTTTCCATCACAGTCATTAAATACACCTCAGTGATTAAGTTGTGTTTCACTACATACCTTCTCCTAGTTTCACACACACAACGGGGATGACACACTTCCTAGGGTTATTGTGTTGTTAGTATTTAAGTTATAGAATATTTATGTTTTATAAAATTGTAACACAGGTAACAAACTGGATAAAGACAGGGAAGTTATGTGGTAATGTACATAAATTTGATGTAGAAGAGAAGAACATCACTTAGTATTAGACTACTATGCATAAGAATAAAGGCTGTAAATTCCTTACCAATTCATGCAGGTATTGTTCCTTCCTCTTGTTTCATGGTGTGTTTCCTCTCATTAAAACCGTTTTAATAAGAAAAATATCCTGTAATGTTGTGAAATCCTCATGTTTATCAATTCTGCAAGGTAGGATATTATGGTTTCAATAGAGAATCTCTCCATCCATCTGCAACTATGAAACTGCTCAAGAACCACTCAACTGATAGCATTACATTAGCTAGTGGGCAGTGGTACAAAACGTTTTCTGCATGTGCTGATTTTGGTTAAATTGGACTAAAGCAAAATACACTTAACAGGAAGACCATTGTGCCTTTCTGTACTCACCTTGAGCATAATTCATTAAATATTGATTGTTGTGGAAAAAATTTTGAACAGTAGTTTTAGAGAATAATGAATCCCACATTTTAGGTCCAGTCTTAGAGTCCTTTGAGATAGTTAAACAAAATGGTTTGAAAGACTTATGACTGTTATACTGTGTGTATGGCTGTATAAAACTGCAATGAAGGAATTATTTTATTTTTTCTGTTTTCAAGTGTTCAGGAAGTGAAAATGATGCTATCTTACATAAAAAATGTCAAGAATTTATTTCAGGTTTCGTTCATTGGGAGCCTTACCTTATTAGGTAATTGACCTGAGATATTTGTATATGGACACATTTTAAAATAACTCTAGTCACTTACTTGGCACCATGATTATACTAGGGTGTCTTATGCTGTTATTTGTGCCATAATTTGATATGTTGATGGAAGTAATTCATCTTTAATATGACAGTTTTGGTGTGATACTTAACTAAAAAGCTGAAGGATTCATGACATACCAGTAAAGAATGAAAATATTAGGCAGGCGTAACAGATGAATAGCATTATTGCCAAACCTCCAGACTGTGGAAATAAAAATGCTCTAGAAACTTTCTTTCACTTAGCTGTGTCACTCTTGCGTGAGTTTTGTCTTTGCAGCATTTGGACCAAAACCAGATGAGGACAAGGAGCCTGAACCCCCAGAGCCATTTGAGTACACAGAGGACTAAATTAGACCACCTCTACTACTGCCTGCAGCAGATATGAAGATAATGCTGCATAGTATAAAACTCTTTCTTTTACCTCATTTGAGAATTAAAACAGTATTTATTCATTAATATCACTGTGAAATCTTGGTTGTTAATCTGTCTACCAAGCATTTGATGCACTGTAAGCTCTTGTTTGAGTATGTGAATAAAGTTCGTTGTGAGCAATGCAGAAGAAACTTGTTAAACGTGAGAATTCTTACAGGCACCTTTACTATAACATATTGTTTTTAGTTAAGAGCAGATACAAATTTTCAAATGTTACTGAATGCAAACCTATACATAAATGTGACTTCAAATTTTTAATTGATTTGTATTTGCTATGCCAAGAAAAGTGGACACCAAGTGTACATGCTGAGGGTCCTAAAGCTAGTTTCTTTATATTTTCATGACCATATTATGGCACCTGACACTGAACTGCAAAATGTTATTTGTGACTGATTAATCAGTCACTTCTAATGCAATTATTACAATTCATACCAAAAAAAAATTCACACAATTTTTATTAAAATTACAATAATATTATAAAACACTAACTCCTACATGTTTTGGGCCCCACCAGCCCATCTTCAGGGAGCACACAATTTTATACAACAGTTGCTTAATGTCATATTTGCATTGTGGCAGAACTGCTGGAAATTCCTCAACATGCAATATTTGTGTAGTATAAAAGGTTGTGAACTGAAAATTATAAAATTTTGAAATGTTAAATCATAAAAATTATTTTAAAACTCTAAAATATTTGGTCATTTGCAATTATTACATGCATAAAAGGGAATATAAACCATCTTAAAATTAAAATAAAAAAAAGAGTACTTCTAATGGTAAAACTGTCCTTGTAGTCTGCTTGAGAACTGAAGGGGGTGATTTTAGAGGTAAAACTAGTTATAATTTGTCCTGGTGGAGCATCAGTAGTATTAGCATGAAAGTCAGGCATTGCAAAACTATTTCTTTGCAACTTTTCTAATTCCACTGTTTGTTATGGTGCCTGTCCCATGCCTGTAGTTGGCATGAAAGATGCTGCAGTTTTAGTTGCAGGACTCAGCATACTGTAATAATTCTGTTCATTGTGTCAAAGGTCCAGTGCCAATTAAACCCATTAGACAAACTAGGCAGTTTTCTATGGCTGCAGAATTTGGCATAAATTTAGGAAATAGAAGGCAAGTACTTCTTTTGAAAATGTTAGGAGTTGAGGTGATTATGGGGAGGGGAAGCCAGACTTATCTTGGCCTAGGATGGCAGCAGATTTTGAGCTGACCCTGCACAGGTTTTCTAGAAATAAAGATGAGCTAATTACTTGCACACAGTCTCTTTGTCATGTTGTCAGTTTAAAGTGGTTTGCTTCATTTTACCAAACTATGAATGCAGTGTGGTGGTCTGAGGAAATATTTCAACAACACATATCCTGGTAATTCAAGATTGAGTGCACACGGGTCCATTACAAGGCGATGATGAAGATATTAGACTTCTCAGCATTCATTAAAAATGTGGGTTTATTGCTAGACACTTTATTGGGTTTGTCAGAACTTTGTCTTGAGTTGTAGAATGGAGTATATATGTTTTATTGAGCTACAACAGATATACATGGGACTTTCAAAAGTACTAGACCTTCAGATGGTAAAGCTAGACAGATTTTGTTCTTATGTCCATCGTACAAGTACTGATAATCCTGAAGGCCATTAAAACACCTGTCATAAACAGAAAACAGTTCTGAAGTCTGTAATCATTAGTATGGCATCGAGTATTGAAGTGTAGTGATGAATCTTTAAAAATAAAAGTGTTCAACTTTAATTAAACTTGCAATAATCAGAAATTGATGACTTGGCAGAGAACAGATCCTAGCCCAACAGCAAAACAGTCACTGTTGTTGTGGTGAGGTAGGTAGAGTGCAGAAGCAAAGTGGAGCTTGAAATCTCTTACTTCCAGTAACTACTTTTGTCATGTTGGCATTTTTTGTGACATATTAGTTAGTAACTACGTATACAAGGGGTGCACAAACTTTCCAAAAATCTAGCAGCCACCTCAAAATTCTAGACACCAGAAGGCTGACATGAAGCAAGTTCCATACTGAGAAACCACAAGTATTAGGTGCCACTGTACAGAATTAGTCGCCATGGTAACCTGGTGGCTGGGCTGTGCACACCCTTGACTTATGCCCACATTGTGATTTATTCATCAGCAATTGTTACAATGAATACAGAGGAACTCAGCTTCTTTGTCTGAACCCTTGAACTGGAGCATCATTTTTTCCTTGTTCTTTTATTAGTAATATATTACTTGTGTAACGTTATAGCAAAATGGTCTGGATTCTCTGTGTATCTTTACATATAAAATTATGTTCGTTGATTAGATCTGTCATGGCTCATTTCTTAATTTGGGTACAGTGATCCACATTAATATCAGTCCAGGTCTGGGGCTTTCCTTGTAGACAGTTTGTAACAGGATATGTTTTTATGTTGAGCAGTTGTTAGCACCTCGCCCAACCCCCTAGATGGAGGACCACCCCTTGTCGGCTGTCCGCATCTGCTTTTTCAATATATTCGCAGCTACCCTCCATATTGGAGGCCATTCCTCCATCCACAACCTGAGGGTGTGCCATGCTGTGGTGACAGGGATATATTAATAAATATCACTGCCTTTCAAATTTCAACAAATATACAGTAAAAAAATAAAACACCCAGCAGTTTCCATTTATTGGTGGTGAATTCCATGGTATAGCTAGTATTGTGCTGCTCTACCACGGAAACAGAGGGAATGACTTCCTTTCTCCATTAAAAGTTTTTTTTAATATGGTTTGTATCATGCAGTTGCTAGAAGGAAAGGGGTGCAGAGTACTGCTGGCTGTACCTGCTGTTTGAAGCACGTATGTGAGAGAGAGACATATAGAAGGCAGTGTGGTGCATTCTTGACAGTGTCTATTTCATTGTAAGTAAAGTGGTAATAATAATGGCTGTACTTGTTGCCTTTGTGTAAGAAGTGAGAGAGAGAAAGAATGCTACACTGAAAGATATGGCTCGGTCAAGCAGCAAGCTTGGTGCTTACCCACTGGAAATAACGTAACGGCTAAGAGATTTTAGTAGCTGCGTACCTGTTTTTGTATTGAGGAAGCAGGTTTTCTGGTTTGTTACACTGCATGGTTGAGTAATTGCCATCCAGGTATGTGCTGCTTGACCAAGGAGACAGTATTGTCTATTTCTATGGAATTCCTTCATGCTCATTGCATTGAAACTCCCATTGTTTTGACATTGGATTTTTTTTTTGTTATGAAAGTAGTGCATGAGTTAGATTCTCCTGCAAGTGATCGCTGAAATACAGACATAGTGAGTTTGGTTTTGTATTCCAAGGTTTTATAAGAGTGCAGTTGGGTGATGCAATTAAATCATTTTATGCTTTAATAACTTTACCTTTGAAGTATGGATGTGTGCCAGGTTGATAAAAGAGTAATTCAGGACTTATTAGAGATATGAGAGATAACGAAGTATGGCCTTTACCTGACCTAAAGGGTAAATGCAAGAACAGTAGGAGAGCATTATTTCATTTTAAATGGCCAAAATATATTGTGTAAGAATTTCAGATTTTTCTCTTAGTGCAGATAATGGCAGAGTTCTGTGTGGTCATATTTACATTTTTGTTTATTACTACCATTATTATTGTTGTTGTTAGCTGTTGTTGCTAATATTGCCACCTAGGACACTGCCAGATGATTGACTTCCTACAGTTTGGGGGAGAGGTAAAACGGAACTCATGCTGTACCATTCAGCTTGACCAGTCTGGTCTAGGATTCACAACTGCCGTACGTACAGTATTCATATGCATTTATGCTTTCCACAAGAACTGTAAGAATTTAACGGCTCCCATTTAGAATATGTATATATTCTTTAATTCATTACTTTGTGTTGATCGAAATGAAATATGTAGTGTTGTAAAACGTTGGTATTGTTTTCGTCATATTCCCTCCTTAAGTGCTTGAGCTAGAATTTCACGAACTTGTCACTAGTGGGCAGTACGTGTGCTGTGTACAGCAGTTGGTAAAATGGCGACGCCGACGAAGCATATACCGAAGGATGCGCAAGTAATTATGTCTATCATGAAAGATATGGGTATTAATGAATATGAGCCACGTGTTATAAATCAACTTTTGGAATTTACATATCGTAAGTATGTAGGAATGAATTCATGTGTACCATATGGTTGCATATGTACCTACCATGCCAGAGTAGGGTTACTACATGAACACGTGCGTAACTTGGAACTTGAACTTTAAATAATTATTGCCGTATGAGAGGCTGTTTTTACGTCTGTTGTACTTTAGGATTACATATATTATTTACACACATCGTTTTGTCCTTTCTGTTTGGCCTGTCTTAATTACTCCCATATAATACTCTTGTAACATCTGACAGCAGCAGTAGTGGTAATTGTTGAGACATAGTATGCTCAAAACTGAATTTGAAGAAGTAGCATCACGGGTAAGCCAGAGCATTGAGGGCCGTGTAACCATTATCAGGGCAAAAGATAATGAATATCATGTTTGTTAACTGATCAAGGAGATGAAAAAAAAAAACAAAAATGCACTATAAAAATTTACAATGCAGGGATGTTCTGACTTTCAGGTCATTCCAGACTTTACATCGTATATTTGTTGCTTATAGTGCTGGTCGTACAATGCACCAAAGTATGAATTCAGTCAGATTGCCATAGCAGTAACGCACAAGACATGTACTTTGGTGGTATTTGTGTTGAATATTAGTTGGGTCATTGGTTTACGTGATAGGTTATCGTTCTCCACAGTCTCTGGAGTCCTTCGTCATTGTACTGTAAAATTGTATCTGTACTGTTTGAATTACGTAACCACTTACATTCGTTGTGAGTTATGGTCCATTATGGGATTTCCTGATACACAGGTTATGATTGCCTTAATGTCATCTTACTTTTTTGGTTATTATGTAAGGGTTGCCAACACCAACCAGTTATAAAGCAAGGTTATACTTTAAATTTTGTCTGTGTGTTTGTTCATGTGCAGGAAAGGTTTTTGGTTGGGTTATTAGTTTGCTTCGATTTTGGTGGCCTTTATCATGCATTGATTTCATAACAGCTTCTTCTTCCAAATGAGGTGTGGACCATTGTGCTGTAAAATGAATTAGTCTGTTCTGATGATTAATTTTTTATTAAAAGTATTGTTTATTTGATTTAGGTTACGTAACATGCATATTGGATGATGCTAAAGTGTTTGCAAGTCATGCTAAGAAGAAAGTAATAGATTTAGAAGACGTAAAATTGGCAGTTCAGATGACAATAGATCGTGCGTTTACAACTCCACCACCTCGTGATGTAAGTATCTGTTGATTACAAATATCTTTGTTGTAAAGTTCTATGCTCAGTGTTCTTGAATTAACTGTTGTTTTTTCTGCCCTTACGTTGGCCAGATCCTGCTAGAGGTTGCAAGAACGAAGAACAACAGCCCACTGCCACTCATCAAACCCCATTGTGGTCTTCGATTACCTCCAGACCGTTATTGTCTGTCCTCATGCAATTACAGATTGAAAAGTAATAAGAAGGTATGCTGTGATTACATAATTTAGTTCACTGCAGTCTCTTAGGCAGTGTTTTTGAAAAAATACAAATTGCTCTTACGTGTTATTGGGGTTAGGTTTGTAGCACTCTTGCTTCATATTCATGGGTCCTGGATTCAAATTTCAGCCCCTAGCTGGCTCTCCTAATTTAGGTTATTCATGATTTTTCTCAGTTGGCGTAGAAAATTACCACTATAGTGCTCGAAATTAGATCATGACTGCTTCCAGTATATTATTTAACAGTCATTAAATGAAACTGTATAATTTGAGATATTTAAGGCAGTGGTAAATAAATATAATTAAGAAAGAAGTAATCTACTCTTTGTGCATTTAATTGGAAAGGTTTGTTGTTGGTAGAAAATAGTTGATAGTATAGTGAAATACACTTTATATGTTCCATATCCATGCATTAAGCGGTCAAAACATGTAAGTGAATAGTCATGTGTGATAAAACATATTTTATTGATGTGCATTTGTTAGTTCATCACATAATATAAATGGTGAAATGCAGCAAACCTTAGCAGATGTAACAAATGTGTTGATATTTGTTTTTTTTAAAAGAATTATGATTCTAAGATGGTCTGTGTAGAGCTTTGTTATTGACATTTATAGTTTCTGGCTGTGCTGTCTTACATTTATATAGTTAATTAGAGTAAAGTTGTCCATGTACATGCTGTGAGGGCACATAGGGGAGTAGGGTATAGTTGCACTCATTTTTAACCTTGGCATTAGATGGGGGTGAGCAGTCATTTTCTTGTTGCAGCTGCTTTTCACCAAGGGAAAGGACTTTCACATTATTCTTCCATGTTATAAAGAAGTAATTAATCTTACTGCACTGTAAAGAGTGTGTTTTGCTAAAGTAGGTTCTGTTCACAGCCCCAGGTAAAGCAAGGTCACCATCATACCATGGCAGGGGGCAGTGCAGGCTATATGAATACTGCTGTTACATCACATCTCACACATGGTGGTCTGAATGCAACAGGAGTGAAACTACAAAACAAGCAGTCACAGTCAGTGTCTATTGTCAAGCGACAAGGAACATTGGCAACGGTCTCAAGAACACAAGCTATCACTATACCTAAACCTGTTATAAAATTCTCTTCAGGTAGGATGTGTCTAATATACGTTTGTTTGAACTCTGACAGGTGCTCCTGTGAAGAGTATATAAGTGTATTATATTGGTTTAGACTTGTATATCATCATCACTTTTTGTCAGAAGATGTCACTGCAAAATTAGGGAGAGAAGGCAGTGTCCGAAAATTATGTATAACAACTTGTGTACTGCAGGAATCAGTGCTGGTACAAATAATGGATGAAAACAGTTCATTAATGTGTCTGTCTGTACATTTATACTTACTAGTAGTCTCTGTGTATGAATTGAAATTAAAGAAAATTAAGTTAGATTTAATCTGTATGTTGTTGTAGCAACTCCAACTTCAAAACCAGTAGTTAAACCCAAGATCCAAGTGGCTATGTCTACAGCAAATGTAGCGAATACACCTGTGAAGTTTGAAGCAAATGACCTTTCCTCTGGAGTAAAACGAAAACGAGAAGATGAGGACTACGATGCGCTGGACTGAGCGGATTTTGTTTAACACTGCAGCATTCAAACAAGATGTAAGTGTACTGTATATACGTCTATGGAAAATAATTTTCATTCTCTTCACAGACTGAGAATTAACTGAAATCCTGCATTTTTAGCTTGTTTTTATTGCTTTATGAGGAAATATAGCCATAAACATCTGTATAACAGCTGTCTGTTTGCACATATGTACGCTGCCACTGTGAGGTAGACTAGATGGCAATACTTAAAAGCAGTGGGTAGTGTGTACATATATTTCACTGCAGAATACTAATAATGCAATGTTTTGATGCTATATAGGTATGTATGTTCTGAATTCACTATTCATTGTTTGGATTTTGGTTTGTTATTGATACATAATTATATAAATTATATTAAATTTCTCGGTATACGTGGCCTGTTCAAAAAGTATCCAACCTTTGGCTGGGAAAAATACATTTACACGCCCAGAAGTCTGCAACCCTAATCCCCTTCAAAGTAGCCTCCTTGTGACTTAACACTCTTCTCCCGGTGGTTCCACCATTGCTCGAAGCATTTCTGGAATGCCTCTTTGGGAATGGAATATAGCTTGCCCGTCATGTTCCATATAATGTCATCTTGTGACTCAAATCAAGCCCCTTTCAGCTGCATTTTCAGGTGGGGGAACAGCCAAAAATCGCAAGGAGCCATGTCGGGAGTGTAGGGAGCCTGTCGAACCACAGGAATGTTGTGTTTAGCCAAGAAAGTTTGAATCAGTTGCGAGGAATGAGCTGGTGCATTGTCATGATGCAACTGCTACATTACCGCTGCCCGCAGGTCCGGTCTCTTGCGCTGCACAGCATCACAAAGGCGACAAAGGACTTCCAGGTAGTATTCTCTGTTAATGTTGGCCTTGTGGTGCGTACTCATGATCCACCACCCCACAAGAGTTAAAGAAAATGGTCACTTTGACATTGCTCCACGCTGCCTGACCTTTTATGGCCTCAGGGATGTTGAATGTTCCCACTGTGATGACTGCGCCTTGGTTTTCGGGCTGTACCCGTAAACCCTCAACTCATCACCAGTGGCCACGATGTTCAGGAATATGGGGTCACTGTTTGCATGGTCCAGCATGTCCTGCGAGACTTCCACATGGAGCTGCTTTTGCTCCATTGGTAGCAGCTTCGGCACAAATTTTGCGGACACTCTCCGCATGGCCAAATCATTGGTCAAAATGGAATGTACTGAACCAGTGCTTATCCCCACCTCCTCCACAAGTTCTCGGACAGTGACGCGACAGTCCTGCATGACCAAAGTCCACACTTGGTCAATGAGCTCATCATCTTGGCTTGTTGAGGCTCTACCAGAACAAGCGTCGCTCTCCACCAACATGTGGCCATCTTAGAATCAGTTGTACTACTCTTTAATTTGTGTGATGCCCATGGCATCGTCACCGAAAACCCACTGAATCGTCCCAGTTGTTTCCACTTGGCTGTCGCCAAGCTTCTGGCAAAATTTGATGCAATACTGCTGCTTGAGTCGTTCCATCATTTTCGCAGAAAATAACAATGCGATGCACGCTGCATATACACTCCCACTCACACGTTGGCTGCACGCGACTGACGCTCTCTGCTGGTGGGAAAAAATCCACACATGCGCATGAATGTACCCTCCACCTCTCTACCACAGCACACCTCCCGTGCTTCATTAGTTTCCGCGAAAAAAAATCACGTCAGATACTTTTTGAACAGACCATGTGGCTTGCATGGTGTGTATTATTAGGTGACATATGCATTGAAGTTGTACTGCGGTGTACTGTATATTATAGGTGGCCACTGTTCACTGCTTGGCTTCATATCAGCACCATTACACTGAGCACTTTATGTCTTGCGGGCTGTTTTTGTAATTGGCAGCATTGAATGTTGCAGAATCGTTTGTGTTTTAACACTGGCTGAGTGAATACTGCATTATGAATTTGAAACACATTTCCCCTTTCAACTTGTTAGCAGGTTGATGACTGTGGAGCACAGACAGCATAACAGGGGACATCATATCAACTCTACAAACCAGGCAGCGTTAAGAAGCTACCTTAGAAAATGCAGTGACGGCAAATAAGATTTAAAATCAGAGTTTTATATTAATTCAGGACTGCTTTATTGTATTGCAGTTTTATGAAGCAACAACTGGTATACAGTAATTTTCTCTTCGGTATTGTATATTACTTGGAAGGTTGAAACAAAAACATGTCTTGCATTATCTGATGATGGACGTTTATTTGTATGAGGCCATAATGTTGTTGTTCGGACGTACATTAAGTTCGCAGCACATGAAACTTTCAGTCACAAACATCTGTATATGCAATTAACATCTGAAGTGATTTCCTACCAGAAATAATGGGAATTTCACTTGGCAGGCCAGCAGACACACTTTGAATGTGAAAGTGAAGGGTGACTTGCTTACTGGTATTGCTGGGGGAGTGAGTGAGCGGATGCTTAAAGTTAGATAATCTCAGCAGCCTCGTGCTGTTCTTTATGTCCATATCATCCAACTTTGTAAGAATATTCACAACCAAATTGAAGGCAGATGCATTCCAAAGAAATTATGAAGCACTGGAGATCTTCGAAGAGCAGTATCACAATGTTAAGATTTGCATCAGTCTTCCAGGTGCCTGTCAGATGTTCATGGTATGCAACAAAGAGGTCTGTATGAGAGAAAGAAGGCAGCTGTGCATAGCTTTATTTGATGTCTTTTTTACCAAACTTCAGGGAAAGGAATCATTTTCATCAAACTCTGCTGCTGAAGTTGAGCCTGATGATCTCATGGAATGATGAAGTAATGTTTTAACATCTGTAGATGTCTAATATGCTGTGTAATAGGATTTACAATTTTAACTGCATACTTTGTAATCTCAACAGGCTGTGTTCGTAAGCTGCGGTACTGTAGCCTAATTACATTATTTCTTATGGGAAAAATTGTTTTGATTTAAAAATACTTGACCTGTGGATAGGTCTTTGTAACATAACTTGAGTCCTATAATATAAACCAACAAAATGCACCTTTGTTAAACTGATATTTTAATTTTCAGGATGTCTTGTGCGTGTTTCGAACACGAAGATTCATCTTCTGGCAGACGGTTGCATGTACAGGTATTATATAATTTGTACAACTTCATCTTCAGGAATACGGTTGTATGTACAGGTAAGGAATAATTGTTTATAAACATATACCATGGTATGATTTGTATGTACAGCCATCTCCCTGAAGGTGGACCCTCAGGTTTGGAACATATAGAAGACACCATAAAAATTATAGTATTAGTTTAACAAAGATGCATTTTGTTGGTTTGTATTATATGATTATATTACAATGCACAGTGTAAAAAATCATTTTGAAAAATAACTCATTTCATAAGGCAAGGAATTACTGTACACTGTGTCATGCTTTCATGATTTCAGTTTTGTTTCTAGTTCATCCATTATGGTTTTTTTTTTGACATTTCTGGCCTTTGCGTATCTGTCAAGTTGAAAGAATCCACTTGTGAAGTCATTACACATTCAGGATGTGATATCATCTGTTTGTCAGTGTTAACCACGTGTGGTACTTAGAGATTATATGGACTTGGAACCTTCATAGGAACCAGTTATTCTGAGCAGTCAAAAAATCTTGATTTCTCGAGCTTAAAGGGATTATGAAACATTTAGCAAAAACTGTACTGGAGTGACATATCGTTATCATCGTCATGTATGAAGGATTAAGCAGTTGCAGTTCTATCTTTTGTACATCCATGTTTTGCAGTCATCCCAGATGTCGCCTCCTTTTGTTTGGTAATTTGCAGCTCTTTTTTACAGCCATCCATCATTGACCTCTTTTGCATATTATCATTCAGAATTTCCCTTTCTCTTAATCTGTTTTTTTTTTTAATTTAATTCTGTGTCTTCCCATATGCTGTCTGAAAACATGAAGATGTAATACGAGGGTGAGTCAAATGAAAACCTTAAATATTTCCTATTTCGTAATTTATTGGACACTTTATGGAACTGCAGAACATCATGGACGATATGGTGTGCTGATCCATGACTCACATCCAGATGTGCAGCTATTTCATTCACTGTTACCCGGTGATTTTCCTTCATGATGGCTTCAACTGCTGCAATGGCCTCTGGTGTCACTACGCGGTGTGTGTGACCAGGTTGAGGTGAGTCTGTTACAGAACTAATGCCATTCATGAACTTCCTAGTCCACTCGTACACTTGCTGTAGTGACAGACATGCATCACCATACTGAACTTTCATTCGTTGATGAATTTCAGTGGGTTTCACCTCTTCACTATTTAAAAAACAGATAACAAAACGCTGTTCTTCTTTGGTGCATGTTGCAAGCAGGGCACCATCTTTACACTACTACTGCGCCGTCGTGTTTTATTCCTGCATTGTACTGCCACCTGTCGGCCACTCTTCAAACTGTGGGTATCGTTGTTAACTTACAAGACAATCGAGCTGTGTTTGGAATTTTTATCGCACTTTTAAGGTTTTCATTGACTCTCCCTCATATGAATGTTCAGCTTTGCTTGTTGTTTTATATGTGTATGAAACTTGGTCTGTCATATTAAGGGTGGAATATATCCTCAGGGTCTTCCAGAGTTGGGTGTTGAGGAGAATATTTGGACCTACGAGGATGGAAGTAACATGAGGGTGGACAAAACTGCATAATGGGAAGCTTCATGATGTGTCCTCCTGGAGAGTTAGCGGGCAGTGCAGTTGAGGACAGTGAGATGGGTGGGGCAGATGATACAGAATTTGGGTAGGAAAAAATCTGAAGGGAAGTGCCTTTTGGAGTATCTAGTTGTAGAAGGGAAGTTTGTCTTAAAGGAATAGGATAACTGAGTGCATTGGATTCCCCCTGCCCCCCCCCCCCTAGAAGAGGAACCAATGCTAGGTCATTGTGAACATTTCAGTGGACCCTCAGGTTCCATACAATGCATACAATTTCTTGACTAGTTGAAGAGCTGTTAGCTTCTCAAGAACTACTTGGGGTGAGTCATATCTTTAACAAAAGTTCATTGCATTTAGCCTACAGACACATGCATGTTGTATTGTTACACATGCCGTTAGCTTCACATGACTTTGCTAACACTTAGAATCGTTGTCTGACAAGTACTGTCATCAAGTTCCTGGCTTGTTTGTGGAGAGAACCTTGCACTCACTTGTGCTTCCATTTTCAAAGACCAGTAAGTAAGGTTATTGTTGAAGACTTTTTTTATGATAACAGTGTCATATCAAAGAAGAACAGAATACTGAACCACATTACTCATAAAAACCACAAGCCTTTGCAAGATTAATGTTATAATATTGCACATCTCCACAAACATAACTCTAGAATCGCAGAACACCAACACATTGTGATCGTAGGCCCACTATCAAGAGCTGTACATGACTGGTGTTTGTTGCTGTGAGAGAGGGAGGTCTTGTGACCTCAATATTTGTTAATGTGGATGGAATCTGCCAGTCACTGGCCACACATTCTAAGGCATGGATGTCTGCTGCTTGTGAGTGTTGTGTGTTGTCAGGTAGAGGTCTCTGTGCATTGGGCTGATGACTCATTCAGAGGAGTCCAACCAAGTGTGGTGTGTCTGAGCATGATCTCAAAATCTCAACAATGAGGAGGCCTAGTTCCACTAAGGCTTGGGAAGGTGGGAGGGGGGTGGGGGACTAAGAAGTGTCTGCTTGCCTGCCGGTCCAGTTGCATTGAATGTTTATTTTTAACCTCCTTTTCTTTCTAGTTGGTTTATGATGTGTGTGCATGCGTAGGTGCATGCATGCACACATGTTTACACTTTTAAACTTTTGAATCAATTGACACATTTTAATGAAATTTGGGTATTAATATTGTGCCATTTTGAGGCCGCCGATGTATTCTTTTTAATTTTGTACAGTCAGTAATAATTACCCTGTCGGTCCCCATTTACGTGCCTGTTGATGTGTGTTCTGGTAGTTCCAGAATATGGAATGTTTTTATTTGTTAAGAATGTAAAATTATGACTTGGGAGCAATGCAGAAATTTTATTTAGTTTTCTGTTTGATGGTGATAACTTATTGTTGGATCTAGGCAGTGTAAGTGTTGGGCCTGTGTGCTGCTGCTGCACTTATGACCACAGCACATGGTACCACTGTGTGATACAGGCTCGGACACTACAATATAGTGTTTGGCTGTATAAGTCTGTTATTATCAAATGTGGCAAAAATCTTGAAATTTCACCAAAATCTCATGTAGTTACTAAATACAAGAATATAAGCCAAGTCTGGATTTAACAGTTATCCGAGAATGGATACAGTGATATGAATTGTAACATTCAGAACATTATTGACAGCTCTTTAATAAACAAGCATGATAGTAACTGAAATGATGTGAAGGTGCAAGAAGGACTGATGCTCTGCAAATAAAGTGATCTGCTTGTGATTTCTCATCTACTAGCATTTCTATTTCTCATGAATGAATCCAGTGATGCAACAGAAAACCCGTTAAGAATTCACTGACTGTGCCTATCATCATCCTTCAACTAATCCATCTTGTCCAAGACCACATTCTGCTACCCTGTTCATCCTGTTGACAACTGAGGGAGGCCATTCTTGTAAGTTCTCTGACTCAGCTAGCATGCTCGTTACATACTTCCCAGACATTTCTTTCCGAACTCTAAATTTGTTTAGGCAGCAATGTTCAACTGATAATGTGCATGGATCCTGAGACAACATCCTAATCACTGGGTCTTCTGAAAACTGCAAGGTGACTGGAGTAAGAGGATTGTTGCACTTTGTTGTGACCAGAATTCCTGTCTTCTCCATTTTTAAAGAGCTGTGTGTATTTTGCTGTATTCAGTGTCTCTAGGATTTGACACCGTTACCAGCACATGTTTTAGTAAACTGGGTATCTTTAATTTAAGAAGATATCTTCATAAATTATTGCCCCTGAATTAATGCCACAAATTTCTTGTGGTTGTTTGATTTCAAGTGAATTCTGTGTTTCTTCTAATTTAATTGGGTTTATTTCTGATCTTTCATCTTATGTTCTTAATACTTCTTTTTCGGTAGAATTGTTACTATGCCTCTGTAATGGTCATGAGTTCAGTAACTTCATATGCAGTTCCGATTGGATTTCATTTGGCAGAGGGTGCAAATATGATTCTTATATCTGCTAGTTTGCATTAATTTTTGCATAAGCAGAAAACATGCTTCTTGTAAAATACACATCGCAGTATGGTGTTCTTGTACTAATTCTGTCACTGTGTTTCATAATGCATGTGTCTTCTTACAGTTTGTTCAACTTTTGAAATTAATCCGGAAGTCGTTGGCTGCGGCGGTGAGCGCCACCATAATGATGTAAATAAAGCTTTGCACAACACAGTATATTTCCATATCCTAACTACAAATGAACAGTGACCATAAACAATATCTTGTAATCACCTAGATATCGTGAACTGGAAGATTTATCCTCAAAATTCAAAGAACGCAGTCAGTTGCAATTGTAGAGACGGATAGTGACGACAATCATACACGAACTGAAGTTTTCATAGGAAGTGTTGTGTTTGTCCGATTTTAGCAAAAACTGGAATGTATTTACGGGTTTTCATGTGTGTACCAAATGTGAAATTTGTCGGAAATTCGTTTGGTGGGAGTCGCATTATTTGTTTCTGTGATAAACGAACATAAAGGATAAATGAGGAACTCCTGGCAAAATAATCACAGGGTAGAGATATGTAGATTGTTCTATGTAATCGCCTTGCGTTTTAGTGCATTTCGTCCACTATTCTTCGTGAGCAGTTCTGAGTCTTTCGGTGCTCTCAGCAAAGTTGGTATATCCGTTTGTTTTTTTGAGGCACACTGGGACTGGAATATAGATGTACAATTTATAGTGTGATTACATAAGTTTTTAAATGTCATTTATTTTTTGAAAATTGTTACGGTCAAGCAGAAAGATGACGTATTGATATAAATATCATTTTAAAGAGCTTTAGTAAGTTTAATGGCTTTAGGTTTCTGTGACCGTGCATCTTGAGCAAATCGTGGAGTGAGAGAGAAAACCAACAAGATGCAACAGTTAGATGTTTATTATCAACACTTTCTCAACGTGTTTCGGGCATCATTATGCCCATCTTCAGGAGACCAAGACGTGTGTTACTGCACGTCTTGGTCTCCTGAAGATGGGCATAATGATGCCCGAAACATGTTGAGAAAGTGTTGACAATAAACATCTAACTGTTGCATCTTGTTGGTTTTCTCTTTCACTTCACGATAAGTTCAGTGGCTTCAGAACGTTATATAGTGTTTTCCCCTCATCTTACCCAAGACGTGATCGAATTCTCAACTTCCTCTTCATGTGCGCGTGTTTGTAAGAAATACCATCAGCATTTCAGTTTTCACTTTATATTTAATTTTATACAACCATTCTTTTGTTCTAAACGCCATGTCCCACCGGTTGAGAACCGCTGGTCTACATGCTTGTTGATTCCGTCTTAAAATTAAGGTTATTTGTAGTTCGGCCCTAGCCTGACGAACAGAGAACACACTTCTGTGCGCATTGCCGAGACCAGTCGGTGAACGCTGTATCGGCACGCGATAGGTGTTGATTGTAAGAATCGCAGTGAAAAGTGACTGCACCCTGTGTGGCACAAATATGGGGCGTCTAATGCGCTGCCTCCTTCCATAATTGATTCTCATTTTATAAGCACGTTTATCAGTGCTTATCTTTGGTTGTTCCGGCTTTTGATTCGCTGCTCAATCTTGTTACACACAGCGACATGGTTGCGGCAAATAACGACAAGGACTGCAGGTTTTCGGCACTCGTCTACTGTCCTTTGAATTTTGCTGCTCATTTGTAAACTTTGAGTTAGCTCCTAACAGTCACCGCCGTAGTGAACTAGCTTTCTTCAGTAAATTGTATTAATTTTCACACACACTGGCCATACAAATTGGATCACGTATTTTTGTTCCTTTTGGTATATACTATCAACGGAGAACTCATCTTAAATGTGCCGCTGTGATGTCATTATGGAAAACCCAACCCAAACAAGCTAGGTGCAAATTGAAAAGAGTTGCAGTGTTTATCCGTCCTGCCGCAATAACTTCTGAAGTAAACCAAAATTTGCTATTACATTTTAGTTTCTTCCTTCTCATCTTTATTAATTGTCTTCTTTTAACGCGCCCTCTTCAAACAGCAAGTTGTGTGTCGAAGAACTAGGTTAAGCTGCGACGTGGTGTAGCTCCCGTTTGTTTAGTACATACAAACCGAGGGACAGTGGCATTAGACTCGCTCGGCTAACGTTCGCTATTTGAAAGGAAAACGGGACGAAATCAGATCAAGTCTATCTGGGTGTCTGGGTGTTAGCCTTGTTCTTCACTAGAGTTCTAACTTCCATCACGTTAACAGTATTTACCTTTCTGCCAACAATCTAAATATTGTTTCACTCAAGAAGAAAGTCTATGTAGAGTGCTGGAAGGGGCGTTTCAAGTGGATGAGTGTTTTATACCGCGAGAGTGAAGAAAGGTGGTGACGTAGGCGTTTTTGGCATGAGATGAGATGGTTTAGTGAAATAATATTAAAGAAAAGAAATTAATTAAAACCATTTTTCCTTTGATGTGTTCAGCCTTCTCAAATGGGGAAGAGTATTTTTGAATAAGAGGGCGGAAGGTGGAAGATTCACTATAAGAGGTGTTGCTAGTTTTGCTGCCTTCTGTAGAAAAAAGTTACACAAATATTTATATGCTTCCGGATGTATGGAGCCAATTCCGTAAGAAGGTATGAAGGAATTATTACCTGCTCTAAGATACAAAACTTTTGCTGCCTTTCACTGTAATGGAGTTTCCTTTTCTTGCGAAAGGAATTATTTGTATTTTATTCCAGTATGCAACGGCATAACAACAAACCGCTGCATACTTCATAGTTTTCCGATACGGAACTTTGAACCGAGATGTTTCAAAGCGCAATAAAGAAAAAGTAGGATGCAGCAGTCTCTGATACAGAACTTGGGCTTATCATCGCCTCTGCTTTCTGCTTGCGCGCCTTGAGCAGG
>Ga0131853_10008626_pt1 | contig 18598 bp, 15 predicted proteins | sample TergutLab28metaG_FD_92764 | JGI IMG/M metagenome (GOLD analysis project Ga0131853, IMG submission 92764) | Labiotermes labralis P1 segment gut microbial communities from Petit-Saut dam, French Guiana - Lab288 P1 (version 2) (version 2) | ecosystem: Host-associated > Arthropoda: Insects >...
CATGTTTCGATCCTAAGATCATCCTCAGGGAGCTACGTTGTTCCTTGCTAAAGTCATTTTAAAAACATTCACAAAATAATTCCCTTATATTAACAGGGTGTTGTGGCAGCATATCGTGTTGTGCAAGAGTACGTTGTTAGGAATGCATCTGGCTATGTTGTGCGTTGTATGTTACGTAGTGAAAGACTGGCTGTGGATGTGGATAGCCAATCTTTCACTACGTAACACATGACACACAACATAGCTAGACGCATTCCTAACAACGTACTCTTACACAACAAGATATGCTGCCACAACACCCTGTTAATATAATGGAATTATTTTGTGAATGTTTTTAAAATGACTTTAGCAAGGAACAATGTAGCCCTGAGGATGATCTTAGGATCGAAACATTGTCAGAGCGATTTCAAGTGTTTTAATGTGAAATTTTATATAATGCATTTGTTGGTTAATAATTAAAGTGATTCTACAAAATGCATGGTGCAACAATTAGGATTTTAAATATCAAAATACAAAACAAGCACATAAGGCTGGAAGCATACATGGAACTTGCAATGACAATTCACAGGTACACTACAGTTTCAACTGACAGCAAAAAAAACATGTAATGTTGGCTTTCTTTGCACTGTTTCAGCAAGCAATTCCAATCATCATCTTCCGGGTGAGTGTGAGGTGGAAGGAGGAAGTGGTCCAATATTTAAGCCACTTGTGGGGAGAAAGGGTAGGATGTGGAATGTGTTTTTATCTGACCTGAGGGCGGCCTTTACATTTGATAAAACCACATTTATCACTTGCCCACATTTGGGCCCAATTACTCTTTCTGCTTCACACTCACCCTGAAGGTAGTTAATACTACATACACCAAAAACTTTGAATGTTACGAACACAAGACACAGCTAAAGCCCAAAAGCTAACTTATATATCAGTCATAAGCTGTGAAAACATACTGACAGGAATGACAGATAAGGGCTATAATATGAAGGCAGTTGGCCAGAAAATATGTTGACATAGCATATAATGTCACAAAGAGAGAACCTTAGAACATCCTGCATACAGCATTAATCTGGCACTCAAAACACCGTCCATTTCCAGTGCTCATGCAAAATCATGTTGGGCAAAAATCTAAAGTGGATCATGAGTTGGATACAATTAAGACAAGAAGGCATATAACAAAGGATACAGAGTGCAAAAATAGTGGGACAGCAGGATAATTAAATGTGAACTGTTCTTATTAGAGCAGAAAATAAGGAGCTTAAAACTTTACACCGTCAGATTATTTCCTGTGTGAACCTTGTGTAAATCAACATAACAGTCATATGAGCTAACAGCATTTACTACGAAATGACAGTGAATCAAGAAGTTTTTGTTTGGTGTTATAAGATTTAAACCTTAATGTTTCAAATGTAGATATGTTATGTTATGTTATCACACACACACACAGACCATTAGATCAGGATGATCTTGAATCTGAAACCTTTTAATCTCCTCATCTTCAGCCACCTGCATTGTTACCCACACAAAAACCTTCTCTTTCGTTGCTTGTTTCATGCATAAATTATGTGCATGTTAATGATTCAAATACATTCTGTTAATGTGTAAGATACATAATAAGAGATAGAAATTGTCATATTGTGGGTTTCCAGTTATGATACTGTATAGTCTAATCACTGTGCATCAACGTTATCCAGAAGCACCCGATTCATTCTTCAGAGTAGAGATATTATGGTCTTTGAACATGGAGCCGGCACATTCCTCTAAAACAATGGTGCCCCCCTAACATACCACAAGTGTCATAGATCACAATATGAATATTCACTGCCATGAAAACCTCACATCTTATACATGAGAGAAATATATGTTAAATCATTAAAAGAGAAACAATTACAGCTAATTGCTCATGTAAAATTAATGGGCAGAACAAGGAAATTCAGTAGAGCATCAGAATTATAATTTACTCCAAACACACCCATAGGATGACCCAGAATATGCTAGTTCAGCCAGTTACTGGCAGACATCACAGACAGAGGGAACAGCTAGCAAGAAATTGAAAAGGAAAGACTCTAGGAAGGTATATGAGATTGCAGGCCATTCATCCATTGACACAAATAAAACAGAAATGCTACAAGAAGAAGACAGATCATGTTTATAAGTGACATTACTCTTGCTTTGTCTTGTCTGGATTCATATCTGCAAAGTTATGCTGATATTCCCTGAATCTTTACACTACAGAAGTATGTGTATCATAAAAAGTAATGTGCCCTTAAACATGGGCAATTCATATGCAGAGTTGAGCTATAAACTGCGTGCTCTATTATGACATGTACAACCCACAAACTGCACTGTTTAGAAAGTAAGATGAACCAAGTACATCAGTAAAAGCTGCACAAATAAGATTCAATTCCTAGCAAGCACACAAATTCTTTACTACCATATTCAGGGTGATTCTGGGGCCCACCCAGTGTCAAACATGGTGGATACTGGGAGTAAAGCAGTGATAGTGACCATTCAGCTTCATCCATTGATAAGGTCTAGAATTTGCTTTTTACATCCACGCCCCTTACATGCTGTCACAGCATGGTTACTGGGCAAAGAAAGGTCTAATTCATCTCACAAGGCAGCATTCACATATATATATGTAATTCTAAAATGTATGTTTCTAGCAATTCAACAGTACTGTGGAAAAACTGGAATGAACAAGCATGTTTTTCAACCTTATATTTAAAGAACAGTACTACACATTTGGTTAGTTACCAGTGGACATATACAATGACCAAATTTTTGTAACACCTCTTGTAATGATGTATGGATTAACATAGGAAGACTGCACTAATAACTGAACAAAAGTTGAACCAATAGAACTTCTGAAAACATTCAAGTCTCCACAAAAAATGATAAAAATAAAGATAGAAATAAAGAAAATACAGACCATATCATCTTAAAATAAGGTATATATGTATACAATTTCTATATTTCACATGTGTAATATATGTACACATTTTACCTCTTTATGGTTACATATAAAGTAATGTAAACCTTGGAAATACCACTAGTCAGCTCATTAAACATATTCATGATGAAGATGATCTGTACTGATTGAAAAATGCTGGAAATTGAAAGATATTTGAAACTAATAACTGAACTATGACTGTAATGTTGTATATGTATTGTCATAATGTTTTCTTCTACAACACACAAACTATGATGAGTGAGAAAGTGGCAGTAGTACAAAAGATGTCAGTCTACAGTTCTGAAAATTGTATCATGAAGAATTCAATGAAAAATGTTCCAAGGTGCACAGAAACTCACCAATGAGACACAAATAAAGGGAAAACCACTTTGAATACAAAGAAAAAAGTAAAGTTGTCCATGTTTAATGAACACTATGCCATGTAAGCACATAGGAGAGTGGTGGTATAGGTCAAATCATTGTTAACCTCAGCATTAGATGGAGCTGAGTGGTCAGATCATGTCCCAGCTACTTTAAGCATGGTACTGAAGTGGAGAGGAAGCAGCAACCACTTGGAAGAAACAAAGATTACACGAAACGTAAAATGTACAGTACCAAATAGGACTGGCGTAAAATTACATACGCAAGAAAAACAGCCTACAACACAGTATGGGGGCAGGGGGATGAAGAGAAAAGAAAGAATGAACAAAAGAAAGAAAGAAAACAATGTTTATCCAATTTACTGATATTGACAAGCATTACATGTATTTTATATGGTCCCAAGTGACTCTAATGAGTACCTCTCACCACATTACTTGCAGGAAATACCCGTGTTTTATGTGGCACAAAATGTCATCAAAGGTTGTCACGCAGCTACAGGAATAATTTATTTCGAAAAGAGTTCTTATAATAAAAGCCAACGAGATGCACTATTTCTCAAATTTATTTGATAAGGTACTCTACATGTTTCGGACAGGTCCATTGTCCATCATCAGGAGTACCTCAACCCTGCATATACACAATAGGTATTTGTCATGCTAGTTCTGTTGGTTGTCTGCTGGCAAGGTCAGGACTTTGCTAGCAGACAGCCAACAGAACTAGCATGACAAATATCTATTGTGTGTATACAGTATTGAGATACTCCTGATGATGGGGCAGTGGACCTGTCTGAAACATGTAGAGTACTTTATCAAATAAATATGAGAAATAGTGCATCTCGTTGGCTTTTATTGTAAGAACATATCACAATGCATGGTCCTCTGAATGTCAAATTTGAAGAGGACTTGTTGATACAGTTTTCTTATATACATATAATAGCACCCAAATCTGCATCCATTTCCAGCAGTACCTGAAAAATTTTTGATACCAATGAAGTTACTACAATTTATGTCAAGAAGGTGGAAATGTAGTTAAAAATATAAAGCATTATTATACAGAGCGTTTCATAATTTACTCCGGGATTACAAAAATTTATTATAGGAAAACTGTAGGACATGCATTTATGAAACCTGTACAGATAGAAGGAACAACTCAAAAATTGTTTTCCCAGTAAGATGTTATCATAGTTCACATTTCTGCCGCTAGGCGATGCGAGTGTATGTAGTGAGAAAATGGCCGCTCCAGGGGAGAAGTCATTTTGTGTGTTGGAATATCACACGAGTAAGTCTGTGGTTACTGTGCAACGTGCATTTTGTGCAAAGTATTCGTCCCACCGTTGCCACATGACCTCGCTGACCTAAAGGCACGAATTGCAGCAGTGAAGAATATCAATGCACCCATGTTGACACGTGTGTGGCAAGAACTTGAATATTATATCAATGTGTGCTGTGTCACCCGTGGTGCACACATCAAACATCTCTAGTTGTCAAAAAAATAAAAAAAAACTTTTTCAGTTTTCCTGTGGCTGTGAACAACTCCATTATGGTAGGTCCTTTGGTTTTCTTGTTATAAATGTTTGTAATCACAGAGAACATTATGAAATGCCCTGTATAACATCACACATTGCACTGATGGTTAACTATGCCAATTGTAATCACCATTATTATTTAAATAAATTGCTGCTTGAATGAATGAATGATTATGGCAAAGAACAGTATGCTGCCAGTGGTTTAATTCTAAGTATGTTTCCTTTCTTAATTCAAGTGGACCTATAATGCTGCTTTAAAAAAATTTCAAACAAGTATTTGAAGGGCTAGCCCACAATTTCTGCACTACATTCTGTGCAGGACTTCAGTGACTTAATACATTTCCTTTGTTTAACAAAACTGCACCACTGTCTTAAGTGGTAAAATACATAACAGAGGGAATGTATGGCTTTTCAGTCTTATCAAACTTCCCCAAATGCAAATAAACTGTTTTAATTGAAAGTGCAACTTAACAGTAAGTCACCTGTGAGTTAGATGACCCACATCACCGTTCAACTTAACACAAACAATTTTCTAACCCATCATCACATTTCTATATGGAATATCTTGTGAGATTTGAGGTTCCCATGGTGGTGACTATTAACATTACTGTCTTCTGGGATGTGACTCCATCCAGCCTGTTAGACAAATAACTTCCTACCCTGAAGATGGAGGCCGTATGTTCCTCAACAACCTGCGTACTTGTATAACAGATTACACCATGTCACATTCCAGAATATGGCAATCTTAAATTAATACCATAACTGCAGAATCTTAGCATCTATAAACATATGGTAAAAACACCTTCTCGTTTTATCTGACAAACCTTACAATATGAAACGCAGTGTTGTTAACAATAATAATAATAATAATAAAGAAATGGAATGAGAATAACATGTATCGGGTAAATATTTAAACATCTGTAAAAATTACAAGCAAATGAATGGATAGCTTACTTGCAACTTAAATGCATTACTCACATACAGAATTTTTTTATTTTACTTAGTATATAATAAATATACATTCTGTACAAAACAAAGGATGGTTATAAAAAAAAAATAATAGTAAATGTTAATATGCATTGCAATAAAAAAATATACTGACAAAATATGAAGTACTATATGTATTAAGTTGATGTTACATACCTTCTTCATACAAAAAGGCAAAGTGGGTGGTGAAGTCAGTGTTGTACAGAAGACTCCATTCCATTTTGACATTAAATCTGGTAACTATGTACTGACAGAATCACTTAAAAAATTAGTAATATCCATCATTAAGTTGTACATGCAGACAGATCAGTCATGTACAAGCACAAATGTAAATAAACTTCAAGGAATCACATCTGGATACCGTATTTACCTGAACAAGACTATATAAGTATTTTTTTTTCCAAATCCATCACTGAAAACAGTGGGGGAGGGCACTGTATACTTGTACACAAAGTTAAATGTGTTCATACAGGTATTATGGGCATAAGGCAGAATGTGAATGGAAAGCAAAAATAAGATAGCCAGGGCATATGGCATGTGTGGTGACAAGGAGAGGTGTATACAGGCTTTTGGTGGGGAAACCCGAGGAAAACAGACAACTTGGAAGACCTAGGCATAGACAGATCATACTAAAATGTGTCTTAAAGAAACTGGGTAGGAGGGTGTGGACTGGATTGATCTGGCTCAGGGTAGGGACAAGTGGTAGTTTGTTGTGAATTTGGTAATGAACCTTCAGGGTTCCATAAAATGGGGAAAAGGGGTTTATTGACTAGTTGAAGAATTATCAGCTTCTCAAACAGAACTACATGGAAATGCAGTTCATTAGAAGGGGGGGGTTATCCTTTTAAGCAGGGTCACATTACATTTGGGTAAATACGGTATATAAAAAATCCAGATTTCCTAACACAGCTTTAAAGACTGAAATTAAATGTTTTTAAATAAATTCTTCCTTTCTGCGCAGGGACGATTTTTACTGATGTCCATTCATGAGTATAAGCCTCTACACTCCACATATGACTAGTCCTCTTCATTGACAACTGGTGTTGGGGATGGAAGAACACTTGTGGTTCCTGTTTCTTGAGATGGAACAACACCAGTATTGAAGAGCAGGTTAACAGATAGCAGCAATGGGTATGAGAGGTCTTTATCAAGTACCAAAAGTGTGACCTGAAACATGGTGATGACTTTCATCATTTAGTAGCAAGATGCACTCCAGGTCACAATACATGTATTTTCCAAATGCATTTCTTTCAGTTTGCTTTACCTCACTGTTCTTTATGATCATTTACTGTAGTTACAAATATGTTTTTGCCAAACTAATCACATCATAGAATCACAGAAAACAGTCATATATTACATCCAGCTATTTTGTTAAATACTCACAAAAAAACATTATAAACAAAATGTTTATAGATATTAATGACAAAAGTATACTACACACAATTTTAAGAGGAATTCATGTAAAATGGGGAATCGATAAAAATCAGACTGAAACTTGACAACCATTAGTGTAAATTACCAATACTAAATTTAATTTGTATTTTGAGTTGCATGACTCAGGATAAGGAATGGTGTAAACTCTTGTGAACATGGCAATGAACTCTTGGGTTCTACAGAACGAGGGAATTTAATGACCAACTGGATAAATACAAGCTATTCAAAAAGTAGCCTGGACCATGGAATTTGTTATATAAAAGCCTCCACCAAGTAACTTCAGCCTATGTAAAATGAAAAGATCAATTTTTAATGTTATTTTAGATAGCAACTTAACTTAATATTTAATCTGTAAATTTCCCCAAAATTTCACTATGAAACATAAAACTTTTACTTATCTTAGTAATTAACCAACTTGATGCACAAAGTTTTTGTTTTACAATAAGTTTATTTCATGCATCTACATGTTTCGAGCACATGGTGCTCGAAACATGTAGATGCATGAAATAAACTTATTGTAAAACAAAAACTTTGTGCATCAAGTTGGTTAATTACTAAGATAAGTATACTGAGATGCACGGTCAGCATAACATAAAAACATAAAAATAAATTTAAAAAAAACTTTTATGTAACATTCACACTATGTCTGCCAGAATAACCTAGTTGATAAAGTGACTAAGCTATGGGCTGGCTGACTGAGGAATCAGTGTTCAATTGCTAGCAGCAGCATGAGATTTTTCCCCTCTCCAACACATCCAGATGAGCACTATGGCCCACACAGGTTCTCATTCAATAGGTAATGGGTTCTTTTTTCTCAAGGTTAAAGTGACAAGAGCATGAAGATGACTGCTTACTTTCAACAAGAAGCCTCAAGGTTAAGAATAAATGCAGCTGGCTATACTTCTATTCACAGGGTCAGTCTTACTTTTTCATGTACAGTACAATTTCCTGCCTCACATTGATAGGTCCTAAGTGTGGAACTTGCTCCATGTCACCCTTCTTGCACCTACAATTTTGAGGTGGCCCCCAGATTCTTTGAAAATGTGTGTACCCCTATGTTAAGCTATCACATTAGTCAAATAGTACTTACCTCCTCATTCTTGTACAAGGTAAGGCTCTTTAAACCTGTGGACTGTGTATGTTTCACTTGTCTCTGCTCATCTAAAGATGCTAATGTCACTCTGCAAATGTAAAACAGAAACTGCAGGGGCCATTATCATCAGAACCAGAACAAAACAACAATTCTCCTTTATGAAACACATAATTGGAGGAATTTGTCATCTATTGACGAACACAATAAGTAACAGAGCAATGAATTTATTTTGGTAAAATGCAGCACCATGCCAAATGTTCATTCAGTTCTAAACCTGGCAGAGACTAACAACATCCATGTAAGATACTGGAAGGCTCAAAAAAGGGATGGAAATGCAACATTACATCTATGTTTATTCCTCAATACTTTTGCAGGTTATGCAAAATATACATGAAAAAAGTCTTATGAGCGTACTTTACCAAATATCTGGACCTTCCCAAACTTCTGTATGACAATTCAGTTTGATTTGTGAGATATGAGTTTCTCACAATGGCAATTATGAACTATGAACTATGTAACACCAATGTTTCAGTTTACTCGTAAAGTCTATACTTGGGAATCATGTATCTGAATATTTCTCAGTTCTTCTCCAGCAAACAATGAAGTTCTTATCATTCTAATATTTATGTACATGCTACTTGAGTGCTTTGAGACAATTTCTTCCAATCAATTCCTTTTTTCCTTCTTACCCATCACCCCACCAAATTTTCTTCTCTGTATCTAACTAAGCTTAATTATCCCATTTTACTTCATTTACAATAAACACAGAAACCCTTATCTTTTCCTTACATTTCTCATTTCTTTTATTCTTCTTGGTTAACATAATGTCACTATATACACATTATTACAGTTCTGAAACCTTTAATGCTGTCAGTTTTAAAAATGAATGTATGGTAGTGAAATCTGAATTGTGATATTTCAGATACTAATGATAACCGTCACTGAAGTTAACCGACGTGTAAAGCTTACCTGCACATGATGTGTCTTCGAGACTGCAAGCTCAGCATCACTTCATGTTCTGTGCGATGATTTCTTTTCACTCGAAGAGTACGAGTACTGCATGACCAGATGAGGTCAAGTCCCATGTTGAAACCAGTCCACCTCCAAACATGTTCACCTGCATTCACTAATGTTCTCCCACAGCGAACACAGTCCCTGCAGAACTCATCATTTTCTATTGATTTTGGCCTGAAAAATATTTCCCTCTTAATGCAATAACAGTACATAAAATAACTTGCTCTTTGCAATGTACTCAATCCCCTGTAATGTGACAATATGTAGCCTGGTAGGGTAACCATCCAACAGCAATTCTACCAGACTAGATGATTTCACATCCCAGATGACAGTAATCTTGATATGCACTGCTATCAGAACTTCAGACCTTGAACACCGAGTATCAGCCACCTGACTGCTCTTCTCACTTGTTGTACACCCCTACTGAAGAGTCACACATTTTATAAAAGAAAAACACAATGCAGAAGAAAGTGCAGGGAACATTTTATGCTCCTCACAATATTGCTATTATTATTATTACTCACTCAGTGCTCAGACTGAAACTCAGATGGGACTTTCGATTATCATGGCTGAGGTTTCCTGTGGTTTTCCTCAGTCCCATCAAGTAAATGCCACCATAGTACCTCTAATTAAGCCATGACTGCTTCTTACAAGTTCCTCTCTCATTCATTACTCACATATCATCCCACTCTCCGTTAGTCTGAGATACTGAGTCATTAAATAAACCATAAACAAATTGGTGACCGCTATTATGAAAACGTAACTAATAGATTTTTCTACTAACTACAATATTATCAATACTACAAACAGTCATTTGCAACCAGAATAGAGTCACTGTCTGTAACCAACTCCCCAATAATTTCTCATACACAGTGCACTCTTTATACCTCACTAACCCATACTGGCTTAAATTTAGATACTTTCATTCATACATTACCTCAAAAAGGAAAATATTAACAATACAGGAAACACAAATTAAATCTGAAAACTACAGGCTCTATTGTCATAGAGTCACTTGGTCAGGTCACAGTTTACAAATACGGCTAATTCTCACCCTCTGTCCAGGCCTTGGTCAACTCTCAACATGTGGTACCACTGCTGTGATACTGATGGAGCCAACCAATCCTGTGGCACAATTCGATCAGACTTAAGCATATCAATATCCAGATGGTGGTTAACTAGATGTTGGAATCTCAGGGCTCGAAATGGACCAGCAAAATGCTTGCCTTCTCTGCTTGCTAGAAAAGGTTCTTCATCTGCAATTAATGAAATTTGTTATTTGACTGATTCTTTCATTATATAATGATGATTTCTAAACTTCACATGTTATATAATGCAGACTGTTAGGAAGAATGTGAACAAATTATTTATATATAACACTATGTATTTATTTATGTATCAACAAAAAAACTCTTTATTTCACCTTTCCGATTCTGAAAATACTGCTGTGCTTCAAGAAGGCTCTCCCTTGATGAAGACTCCCATTCAGGATGGAGGTGCAGGAACATCCAATACCGAAGAAGCACATAGATGGAGAATTCTGTCTGCATCACAAAGAGGTCTGAACTGGACACTAGCTTCTGCATCAGGTCAATGCTAAAGAAAGAAAAATATGTCTTCTCAATTGTTTTGTATGGACGTGGAACATGCTCTCGTCTAAGAGATGTGTTGGAAAACAGCTCAGAAAAAACTTAGATCTGGTATCTAAACAATGTGTCAAACACAGCGCAACAAATATCTACCGCATGTAGAACAGTGGTACAGGGACATATTACCTGATTTCACGAAGACGTTTGGACTGATCTTGGAAGTGACTTAACAGATTGATGAGCAGCCATTTAAATGCTACCTCCTTCACTTTCTGAACTCCATACTCACAAGCTGCCTCATAATATTTAACTGCTGTCTGAAAATATAACGTTTTCTTTTAAGGTTGTTTATTACTGACATTTGGAAGCAATTTCACTTATTATAAAATGCTGGATTGTATTTTTTAACCATCAAGGACTTAATTATATTTTGTTTTTATGGTTCATTTAATGATGTTGTAAGATCAAACAGGGCTGACTAGTATGATAGTTAGTGAATAATGAACTGGAAATGATGTTGGGAAGTGGTCATAGCCTAATGTGAGGTAGCCCAGCCTCTGCCTAGATGGACCAAGTAAAACTACAAAAAATGTTAATAAGGGCAGTCAAATTCCAACATCATTAAATGCTTTCTTATACATAAATAACAAACTTAACATTCAGTTCCCATGGTCAGTCTTTAATAGGGTTAATGAAGAATGCATACCTCTGCATTGACTGTTTCAATCATAATCTCTGCACACTGATCAATGATTCCCTCCAGCTGAAACAGAGTTGCTGTTGCAAGTGTTGGCACCACTTCAATTGGTTCCAGAGTAATCTCATCAAGGTACAAGGATCCCAAAACTGTGTACAAAGCTACAAACAGAGAATTATACATTAACAACAAATAAAATAAATTCTCTGGTCTTGGTGTCATGCATGGTTTCAAAAAACTAAACTTGCAGGATTTTAATACCATTCATTCAACGGAAGATCAAACAGCAAATTGTGCTTAAGTCTATATTCACATCATCCTATGCTCATGGTATGGGGGTAAATCACAAAGTAAAAATGTCCCTGTGCACACCATAAAGGCATATAGGTGAATGTAGGTGTAGTTCCACTCATATTTAAACTATGCACTATACAGAAAGAGCTCCTGGTACCCACTGAATAGAAGGCTAGATAGGCCCCAGAGCTGGTCTGGATGCTCTATGGAGAAGAGAAACATGGACTACGCCCACTGGAAATGGTATCTCAATTCCTCAATTGTCCATCCTGTAGCCTAGTCACTGTATTGAATAAGCTATCCTGCCTCCATTATACTGGAGGCATGAAAGTAAAGTTTGGTACAAGACAGAGGTAAGCAGTCAAATTCACACTCCAGCTCCCAGGCTTCCCAGGAAAGAAACCCCAGTACCCACTGCCCAGGAAATCTCATTGGTTCTATAGTAAACACATCCATAGAGGGAAACAGAAACTCCTGCACTTGCCATGACTCAAATTCCAGTCAGCCAGGCTGTGGCTAATCACCTTAATTAGATATCTCGGCCCACTTGCAGATAAGTTTCTAACACATTACAACACAAATCACTTTCACACTCAATATTTCACATGTTCACCATATTATGACTTCACATTTCCCTGCCAAGTAATACCTTGGCAGAATAGTATGCTGAAATATACCTTCATACAAAAATTAAGGATCCTGCATTAAACAGCATCATTGTTGAACCAAATTCACTTGTTCATACTGTCAATGACTTAGTATTTACAGTGATGGTGAGTAAAGTAGTATCATGATTATAAAGCCATCTTTGGCATCACCTTTGTTTCAACAACTGGATCTAATGAAGGATCAACATGGATTTCCACACCTCCATCTGTCTAGCAGTTACCTCCTACCAGTGTGACTTCCTTATTCACACCAAATACCATTGTCTACAGGAACTGTTTCTCTCTGCAGTATAGTTTTGGTAGGGTGGGAGAAGAGTAGCCAACTGTAACTCACGCTACCCATATCAATCTTGTAGTTAATTCAACTGAAATTTCATGTAAATGGGTTGATTACTGTCTGTCAGTAAAATCTGTACTTGAATCAAAAGCAGGAATAATGAACACCTCAATAATGAGACCCTGACAGAGGAGCAGCTGTCCCTGTGCTTAATTATGCACAGCACCAAACAGGCATGTGAGAGTGGTGATACAATTAAACGCATCCTTAACCTCAACACTAAATGGAAGTAAGTGGTCTGCTTCATGCCTCAACTACTTTACTCTTGTGGAAATAGCTCCAAGATATCCATTGGATAGGATGCTGAGTGGACCCCAGGACCTGGAAATTATGCTTCTGCTAGGAATCAAACCCCATTGTTTAGTCTGGTCCAAAGCTTAGCCACTATACTGACAGAGCAATCCTAGCTCCCAGTGAGGCTCTGACAGAACCTCAAAACATGGCAAATATGAGGATGATTCTCTAAACCACTGTGTAAGTTGACAAGCTGTCCAGGAACCATGCCCTGCCTATGTAACTGGCTGACTCATTTAACACACTACAAAATCATCCAAGTACAGTAACTCATTGTCTTTTCTTATATAATATTATGTCTTTATTAATAAATGTCATGACAAATATACTTACAATCAAGATTTATCTTTGGGTCTATGACTTTAATGTGTACAATGTCTTCTTTAGCTTCTCGCCAAGCTCCAGAAAACATACTGGCAAAATACGGACTCTACAATAAAAAGAAAATACATAATGACACGAAAGGATGTTAATTTGAATATAGCACTGCCTTCATGTTAAGGAAATTCCCATCTGAACAACCTACGATAACAGGAAAACATTTGAGGCACAAATGAAATCTTAATATTTCCTTGAGAACTAAAACCTTCCAAAGTAGCACAATGTAAGCTTACAGTTTGGAGCTAACTACACTGGAATATAAAATGCATAATATTTACCTGGCACAGGTACACTTTATGTAATCTCCATGGTTTTCCCAAAGCTATAACAGTAACATCGCTGTTATTTCCTTCCTTGAACAAGGCCCTGTAGATATACTGGGCAGTAGACAGGAGCTTCTTCCTGAATTATAAAATAAAGTTTCACGAGTGTAGAGGTTCAATATATTTTTTGCACCAAATACATGAATTATTTCCACGTGAAACTTACTTCTTTGGTGTATGTAAGGTCTTCTCCAATAAAAGATCGGAATCGTTATCTTGATCTTCACTCTCATCACGCCTCCGTTTCCTTCCCACGAACGCCCTGACATTTGTAGCCACAGTGTGTGGATCGCAATAGTCCGTCAGAAATTTAGCTAGACTCTGGCCCATATCAAAAAGTCACATATATGTATCAAGCGATAAATACTAGTTGTTATCACACAATTAGCTGTATAAAAATTACGTGCACATCTTCGTTCTTGAATACATAAGAAATACAAAAGTCCAAGCGTTTATAACCTAATTCCTAACCACTTCTTATCAACGCAAACAGCTGTATTAATAAACAAATATTGCACAGCACCGCACTCAGTCGGCATAAACTGCAACAACCACAACAAAGCGGCATCAGCTGGAGAAAGTGCTGCGATGCAGGGAGGAAGTAAACTGATCCTTACGTAATAAGAAGAAGGTGAAAGTTGTTTGAGAATGACAGTATTCTGACCATTTTAAGCAGTAGGTGTGGCTTGCACGAACTGAAGACGGTTCTACTTTTAGATGACGTGTTGCCTGACCTTCGTGTGGCAACACATGTTCCTGCAAGCAAATGGCACTATAACGTAACGTCAGAGCTCTAATATATTTATTTTGGCCTCCTGCAATGTTACAGAGGATGTGGACACTGCATATCTCCATAAAAAGACAAAGAAAGTACTATAAGGGTGTGAGTTATTTAGATACCATGAAATACTGTAAACAATATTTGGACGTTTGTTTTCCGGACGTTTTCCCAAGATTGGGCATTTGGTGCCAGCATTCAAAATTACATTCGCTGCCTGAAAAACCAGACTACTTACGTAATAAAAGCAAAGTTCTTTGTTATAGTGCTAAAAGAAATACGTCAGATCTAAATTCATGCTACAGTATTTTGCAGCGTAACCGGCTGTTGGTTTCTGAGCTCAACATGAACAACACCTCATGGGCTTCAAGTCTTCGCCCATATTTTCAAATTAGGCACATTTCAGGGCAGTCTGGAGTGGAGACTTTTGGACCATGGACCCACGTGTACCTGTGGTTGTCAGAAAGCAAACCAGTTGGCTGTGCTCAAGACTTGCTGTTGTATGTACATAATTCAACCGGACTTCCATGGTGGACAACTATTATTCTGGCAACTGTTCTTCTGCGCACTGTTGTAACACTTCCTTTAGCAGTGTACCAGGTCTGTTCAACAAAGAGATACAAACAACTAAATAGAAAGTAGAATTTCCGCCCCTTTTTTCTCTTTAATTTAGTCACTGCAAGTGAACTTTGGATGGAATTATTTGTTGTGGGCAGTTATTGTGCAGAGTTATGGATAGATGGTGTGGACTTGGGAACCTGCATAAGGAATTGGTTTCTGAACATAGTACAAACCCTTGCAGCTGTCCTGTCATATCAATTTTCATTAGATTTTCTGGCACTGCATTTGTTTTGAATTACAACGTAAACTTGTTTTGTGTGTTTAAAAGGCTGTTTCTGTGCAATATGTGACCAATTCAGTTAGCCTTCCTTCTCTTTATTGTATGTAGCATATTCCAGTCTTTCCTTGATTATGGAATACTTCATATCTCACATGTTTGATCCAACTTATCTTCTCCATCCTCCATCACCACATTTCAAAACTTTCCAGGTATTTCTGGTCTACTTTCTGAATTGCCCAAGTTTCAGCACCATACAAAGCTATGCTCAAAATGTAGCACTTAACTAATATCTTCCTTAAATGTAAGTCCAATTAGCTGGTGAAAAGAGTCTTTTTCTTGTTGAATCTGCCTTTGCCATGGTTTGTGGTTTGACCATAAATGCATGGATTCTGTACTGTTGAGGGTTTATATATATATATATATATATATATATATATATATATATATATATGAGAGAGAGAGAAAGAAGTGCCTATATTAAGGTGAGATCTGCCAGAAGTAGAAATGTGTGTAGCTCTCTTGTGATTATATTATAAAAAGGTTTTAGTCTCATGTTTTTATGGTTACATAGATTTAATTCATATATTTGTTAACCTTGTGAGTTGTTCATTGCTGGATTCACTACAGGGTTAGTTTCATTATATAACAGGAGTGGCCAACTAGATGAAATTGAGGAGCCACACTTAATTGAGACAACTCAGGCAAGAACCATGTCTTTACTCATCACATCAAACATGTGGTAGCAATATTGCTTAGTACTGGAGAGAATGCAATCAGCACTTTCTGTCAGTGACATGGAGTTGCTGCATGTAGAAAATTCTCAATTACATTAATAAAGTAAAGAATTATTTCCTTACTTGATGGTTTCTTTTTTCTGTTCATCCATCTACACCAGGTCAGTTTCAGTTTTGGATCTCCTGTTTTCAGAAAATCTTTTAAAATGCCACTCACAGTCACCTTTTGTGCATGTAAATTACCTGAATATTATTTTCACCAACAACTTGCATGAGCCACAGCAGCAACATGCCTGAGCCATAGTGGTTATGTTTGTGAGCTGCATTTTGGCGCCCCAGTTATATAAGTTCTTGTCCTTAATGTAGTCATGAATGGACACTTTTGGGTCACTTCCACTCTCCCACAGTGCTCTTTCTTGAGTGCTAATAGATTCTTTCTTCTCATTCTATCTTTCTTTGTCATTTTACCTCACATGATTTTGCACCTAAACTATAATTTTATTCTGTCCTTTACTTTCAGATTCCAGGTTCATCATATAAGAAAGTTATAGCCTACCTATTACTTTTGAAAGGATATTCTACAGTAATAATTCCTTCATCTGGTATATACTCAATATAAGAAAACTTTAAACCCACAAATCTACTCTACAAAATCTTCAGAAAGTAATATTATACACCATAATTGAGCACTTTACATAATATAACCTAAACTTGACAAAGATACAACCCCAAACAGCTGCAAAACCTTCTACTTCAAGATTTATTTCTATAACATAGCCTTATATATCTCTTTTATTTTATGTAAAAATGAGATCTCATTTCTCTTTATAGTACTTTATACTGATAATTTCCTCCTGAGTATTTTGTACATAATGTGTATTACCTGAAGATGGCCAAGTTGGTCAAAGAATGTTGTAAAGTGCACTAAATATCCAAAAATAATAAAAACTTTTTGTTGTGACAGATTACTATATTATGTATAATTTTCTTGTGCATGGTTTTTGTAAGGTGTATGTTGTGATGAAAAATTTTTGTCTTTTCATTAGAATTACATTCTGGCTAAAGTCGAAAACCTGCATTTAGTTGAGATGCCTGAAATTGTGAAAGAGTTGAAGAAGGAAACTGCAGTTGCTATCAAGCAGTTCAATTGGACTGAGGACCAAGCACGGAAAATGTATAACCGTTCAGTAAGTCTAATTCATTTCCTGTCTGTGCCATAGTCACTAAAATGCATTATTCTCATTAGATTTTCCAGCTCATATTGTTGGTGGCCTAGAACATGGTAGTGAGGAAAAAGTGTGAACCTAACAGGGGAAATTATGAGAAGAAGAAAATTCAATACCGAGAGCATTACCAAATATTATGTGGGTGATCAAACCAAAGATGATGATGTCTTGAATATTCCATTTGTGCTGCATATCTGGCCAGTCATGTTTGTTGTTATTTAATTCCTGTAAAACAAAGCCGTGTGAAGTGGTGTACAAATTGTGAGTTACAGAGTTTAGAAACCCTTGAGTAACTTTCCATTGTGCCATTTAGTTTGACTGATTGCATGTGGATGGAGCATGAATCCTTCTGGCATCCAAAGGAGGACAGTACTCTGGGAAGTCATGGCATGGGAGAGTCATACTTGTAACAACAAATGGAAACCTGTCTGATACAAAGGATGGTCAGATATCACAGTTGAATGGATAGCACTCCTGCTGTGTGTTTCAGAGTTTCAAACCTCAGTGTGGAAATTGGTTATTATGACATGAGATTTGTCATGATTTTCTTGAGGTTGCTCGGGCTAATGGTGGGACAGTGTCTCAAATTAATCCATGATTGCTTACTTCCACAGCCTCTTCAGTTGATAACACAGCATCATTGTAAGAGTCTTCTGTTTTACCGTGAGCTGTGGTTAGCTTCATGTTGATGTCAGTATCACAGATTGTGTAGGAGTGAATGGTGAGATGAGTAGTGAATCATAATTTGGGAGGTTTGGGGAAGGAAGCAGTTTTGACCAAATCAGGGTGCTATTTCTGTGTTTACCATAATGGAATGATGAAAAATTTTAGCTGGTTTGTGGAATGCTTCCTGAAATTCAGTCCATAATCTTTTGTATCTCTATTTGGTACACAAAAACATAAATTAAAATATGGAATACCGAATTATAATATTTCACCTTGTTGCATATAGATTTGGTCTTTCACTTTGGGGGGGGGGGGGGGGGGGGGAAAAAAATTTTCAAAAAAATTTGAGCCCCCCCAAAAATTTCGGGCACAAAAGAAAAACATCTTCG
>Ga0131853_10008627_pt1 | contig 18597 bp, 22 predicted proteins | sample TergutLab28metaG_FD_92764 | JGI IMG/M metagenome (GOLD analysis project Ga0131853, IMG submission 92764) | Labiotermes labralis P1 segment gut microbial communities from Petit-Saut dam, French Guiana - Lab288 P1 (version 2) (version 2) | ecosystem: Host-associated > Arthropoda: Insects >...
CAAAGACTGCCCCGTTTCCAATTCGCCTGTCATAATCATGGCTTTAATTTGCGAGGTAATCTGTTCATAAATCGGCTTTTTTGTACTACTACTAATGATAATTTCCACTTGTAGACCTCCTTAAAGCACGTCGCTTTTCTAAAACTAAACCTTCTAATGCAAGTAGCACAACAGCAACAACCATGGCACTATCTGCCACATTAAAAATTGCAAAATTCCACCCCCACCAAACTGTATGGACAAAGTCAATCACATTTTGGTAAATGACACGGTCGATAAAATTTCCGATGACACCACCTAAAAACAAAGTGAGAGCAATGACCAAGAACTTTTCATTCTCAATGTCTAGCCGTGTTAGGACAAAAATAATACCGATAATGGCAATAAATGTCACGATATGAAAAAGTAATATTTGCCCTTGCAAAATTCCGAATGAGGCACCTGCATTTCGGTAATAGGTAATGTACAAAAAGTTGTTGATAACTGGAATGGATTCTCCGAGTTCCATTGTTCTGGTGACCATTTGCTTCGTTATCTGATCTAAAATAATGGTGACTACTGGAATTAAAATAATCAACTTCATCATTTTACTCATTATTTTCAGCCTCCTTAAATCTCCAATAATCTCGTGATATCCGCCCAACCTGCATCAGCTTCCGCTCGTGAAAAATTACATAACTTGAGGTAGTCATCATGATACGCATTCACCTTTAAATAAAAGTCAAAAGCTAGGTTAAAAGCATCTTCCTTATCAATTCCTCCCTGCTCAATCACATCAAAAAGTAAATTCTCAGCTTCATTGATTTTTCCATCCGCTAATAATCCCATAAGGATTTTGTATAATTCATTGCTTTGGGCAAAGAGATAAGGGTCTGTGATTTCATGGACAATTTGTTCCTTTCCTAAATGATGCGCCACAATGTTTGTTAGAATTTGAATTTGTCGCATAAAATAATCATGATGCATAAATAATCCCCTCCTTTTGATTTATTGTACATATTGAACCAGTACAATATATATTGTACCAGCACACTTTAAAAAAGTCAATACTTGATTGGAGAATTTGTATCACTGAAATAATAGCTCCAACGGCGAGTAAACAAAAAATCACGAAATAAATGCGTCAACACACATTACTTCGTGATCAATTTATTCAGGTTTATATAGTGATTTTTACCTCAACTGGAAATAATTAACAAAATATGGTATACTTAAGAAGTAATAACAAATTTTAGGTGGCTGCTGCTAGTGTGATGAAAGGGTGTTCCGAAATGTCAAGGCGTGTTTTAATTTTGGGTGGTACCAGGTTTTTCGGTAAAAAATTAGTTCAATATTTGATTAAGAATGATGATGACGTATCAATTGCGACGCGTGGCAAGACTAACGATGATTTTGGTGACTCGATTCGTCGTTTTATCATTGATAGAAAGAGTGAAACAGACTTAATGTCGCTCGTTAATAATGGAAACTGGGATATTATTTACGATAATATTTGTTACACACCTTATGATGCTCAAATTGCGGTTCGTGCGTTTGCAGGTAAAGCTAGGCGATATATTTTTATTTCTACATTATCAACTTATTCAGCAGATGGAGCTGTCAAATTAGAGTCAGATTTTGATCCATATCACTACCGATTTGATTTCGGTGATTACGAGAATTTTTCTTATGCAGATGGTAAACGTGCAGCTGAAGCTGTCTTTTATCAACAGGCTAACTTCCCTATTACAGCGGTACGATTCCCGATTGTTTTAGGTACAGATGATTATACCAAAAGGTTGCATTTTCATGTTGAACGTGTGAAAAATGGACAGGAAATTGGTGTTGATAACCTAGATGCTAAAATGTGTTTTATTACATCTGATGAAGCAGCAGAACTTTTATTTTGGATTGGGAATGTAGCACTTGATGGACCTGTAAATGCATGCTCGACTAATCAATTAAAGATAGCCGAAATATTTGATATTTTTGAAGATATTTTTGGTAAAAAGCCAATTGTTACAAAATCAATAACTGATGAAAATCGTTCACCATTCAATGTGACTGATTCTTGGTATATGGATACAAGTAAAGCTAGGCATGCAGGATTTAAATTTAAAAATTTGCATGACTGGTTTCCAAAGCTAGTTGCAGAATTAGCAAAAGAAGGTAAATAGAAAAATCTTTTATCGACTCTAGAGAGAGAATTCTAACGGCAGATTGCTTAGAGGCTTATCTTTTGCTTTTAAAACCAAAGCCAAAGGATGATAAGTTTTAGACCTAGTGTTATTAAAACGAATTTTTTGTGATATAATGTTACATTACTAATCTACAAGGAGATATGATTATGATTCGTATAAATTCACCCAACTAACACCATGAACAACCACGAAACCGAGGACCTCCACTCGGTAACGTGAGATTTTAAACAAACAAACAAAATATTGGAGGAAATAATGATGAAATTTAATGAAAAAACTTTTTATGCTTATAAATTTATGAGCGAATGCTTACCCATCTACGCTTTTTATGCACTGCTATTTTTAGAGCGTGGACAACACTTGAGAGAAGTGGCAATTCTCATTGCCTTATGGAGCTTCTTTGCTATTATTTTTGAAATTCCTACAGGCATACTTGCCGACCGCACAAATAGAAAAACCATGCTTGTCATTGGTTGTTTACTTAAAGGTGCTTGTTTTCTTATCTGGTACTTTGGCCATCATTTTTGGTTATTTGCCCTCGGTTTCTCTTTCTGGGCATTAGGGAGTGCTTTAGCTTCTGGTACAGAAGAAAGTTTGATTTTCGATAGTTTGAAAAATGAAAACAGGCAAGAAGAATTTACAGCAGTCTATGGAAAAGTTGAATTTTTTGCTACCATCGGTGCCCTGATTGGAATTGTCTCAGCCGGAATATTGGCAAGTTTTTTCTCACTCGGAATAATCGCTGCGATATCTGCGGTCATTTCTATTATTGATGCCATCTTTGCAATGAACATCAAAGGAATGAAATTACACCGAGATCAGACATCTGCAAAGAAAGAAAAAATTTGGGACACTTTTAATTCTGCTACCCGCTTTATCAAAGAAAGTAAAGTCGCATTTATCATCATCGCATTTATCATTTTGGTGGTAAGTATCGGTTCTTACCTTGATGAATTTGACGCTGTAATCATCGCCGATTTTGAATTAGAGCTGTTTTGGGTAACTGGTATTTTTATGATTCGCTTTGCATTTATAGCATTAGGTGATTTACTTGCACCGAGAGTCGAAAAACATCTGAATCAATTGAAATCCATTATTCCGTTAGCAGGCGTAGGTTGTGTGTTCCTAGGTGTCTTTGCCTTACTTTGGCATCCATTTGCCATGGTCATCTTTGGCCTTCCTTTTCTTGTATTAGCTATTGTAAACATCTTATTGGTTAATCGGCTTAATCAAGAAATGAAAGAGGAAGCGCGAGCAACTGTTATGTCAGTGGTTCGTGTGGGTCAAAATTTCGGAATGATTGTTTTAGCTTTAGTTTATGGATGGCTATCTGGCATTTTAGCTTTGCAATATACTTATCTTTTCATTGCTTTATTTGGCGTTGTAACAACTGGTGTATTTTTGTTTATTGCGAAAAAGAAAACATAGTAAAGAAATTGTTCTACACAAACTAAACTGCTCCCTATCAAGCTGACAGGGAGCAGTTTAATATTTAAAGCACAATACTTCTTTGGAATTTCTTTTTCCACTCTCAAAGTATCTCCGATAAAATAGATACTTAAGCATTTAACACTATTCTGTTTACGCCCTAGTGAGCACGCTCTATTTTGATGAGCCTTATTTTTGAGTTGTTTGGTTTAAGACCATAACGACAAAAATTTTAGTAATGCTCCAATCATTTTCCATCTACCAGAAAGATATTGAATTTTTTTCTTTTTCTGTATAGCTCTGTATGCAATTATAGCTACTTCATTAGGTTTACTTACCCAGAAATGACCCTCGCCTTTCATCATATCAGTATCAACAGAACCTGGACGAAGTTCAGTAATAGCTAAACCTGGAAATTCCTTTTTAGCCATCATTCTAATTGAATTAATGTAGTTGATTTGATATGACTTTGATGCTGAATATGCAAGTCCACCCGCCATTAAGCCTTGAACTGATGTAATAGCAACAATTTGTCCGTGACCCTGTTGTTTGAAAATATGATAACCCCATCCGACAAGCTTCGTAAAGCTTTCGACATTTGTTTTAACTGTTTGATATTCTTTGGAGAAATCAAGTTCATTGTTTAGAAAACCTGTCCCAGCAGAAATGATAAATAAATCTAAGCCTCCTAAGTCACCAACAATTTTTTCAAGTTTGTTAGATAGGTTCTCTGCTTCGTTAATATCAACCTCATAAGAAAACATATTTTCATGCTCTAAACACAGTTCATCCAATAAGCTTTTTCTTCTTCCAAGTACAGCAATCTTCCAACCTTGCTGTGAGAAATAAAGTGCCATTTCTTTTCCTATGCCAGAAGACCCACCAACAATAATTGCTCGTTTCATAAATTTCTTCCTCTCTTTTCATCATCTTTTTCCATCTTTATTTTCCTAGCACGGTTAGTTTTTCACTTTATGAGCAGTGATGATGGAAAGTTTGCTGACATTTACAGTGATAATTTCTTTGGCAGTGGTTGCGTAGAAATTCTTTCCAGTTTTAGTAATGTTTGTTTTTTCATCACTGATTTTCATTTTGCAGTATTCAACTGGGTCGATTTGGTCGTCTAGTTCTAAATTTCGTTTTATTCTAAAGACTCCGAGTTCTGTTGTGTGTAGTTTATCCAGTTGATTTAATAGTTCCTTCATTTTCAGCCTTTCTCCTTCTTCTCACAAATTCATTCCGATTCTTCTAATTTCTTTGACTTTGGTCTTTTAAATCAATCCAGTAACGCTGGGTGATTCGGTTTTCTTCCGGTACTTCATTTTCTAAAATACCACCATTTGCTAGAATGGTCTTAGCAGAAGCAATATTTTCTTTGTCACATGTAATTAAAATTTGCTTCAACCCTAAAACATCACATGCTGCTAACGCTAAACGTACCATCTCTTTGGCATATCCTTTTCTTCGTTCAGATTTTCTGATGCTGTAGCCAATATGACCGCCGAAGTTTAGTAGAAAGTCATTTAAACGATGTCTAATATCTATCATGCCTACAACTCGGTTATCAGTTTGACGAACTGCTAAATAAGTTGTTGCTGGTATCAATCCTTCTATGACCGTTTCTTCACAACTATTCTTTTCAATATTGGCTAACCACTGGTCAACATCGGCTATATCCTTTAAACCAGCTGTTCCAGCCAAGTCGTCGTCATGATTCAAAAATTCTACTCGGTAATCCCAGATTTGTTCTGCGTAGGCTGTGTCTGGTTTAACCAATATTAATTCGCTCATTTAATTTCTTCCTTTCATTCGACAACGTCATCCAATCTTTTTGACATGTAATAGCGGTCTTGACCTTGGACACATTTTTCTAGAATGCCAAAAACTTCATAGCCGCATTTTTCATAAAAGCCTTTGGCTTGATATTCTAGTGTTGTTAATTGGCTAAGTTTACAACCTAGGTCACGAGCGTAGTCTTCTACTTCTTTCATTAATGCACCTGCATAACCACTATTACGATAGGCTTCATGAACCCAAAGCAGCTCAATTTTTAGAATATTCCATCTGTCCCGTTCGGCGATAATTCCCGCTATAACTGTTTCATTTATTTTGATGACACGGTTGATTGAAATACGTGGATACTCAACTATTTCACCAAGGGCGTCAAGTGCATATTGGTTTAATCCCTCGTTAATGTGTTCTCTTTCTTCCAGTGTTGCTTCTTCAATTTTAATCTCGCTCATGTTACGTCTCCTTTTTTGTTTACGCTTCTTCATACTGAGCGTAATATTTGTCTCGATATTTCTTTTCTTTCAGGAAATGTTCTTTGAATTTATCGACAGCTACTAAGAGGATGAGGACATAGTAAATGCCAGCAAAATAATCTCTTGACTCTTGTATGAATATGAAATTTCCGAAAATAGCACCATCATCAAGAATAAGTACTCGCCCAACTATCAAGCAAATAATGTAGTAGAAATACAAAGCTGATTTCATTGATGGTTTGTAGCGTTCAGTTGCTAATTGTTTTCTTAGATGCTTTTTAAGTTGGGTTTCTTTTTGAAGTTTGTTATATAAAAATTCCAGGCATTTGTTGACAATTTTGTCTTCAGCTAGGACGAAGACCATAAGGAAAACATTCCCTAAATAAGCATATAAGGGGTTGTCACTAAAAATATTGTAGAAAATAGCAAAGGAGACAAGCCAGAATGAAATAACATAGCCAGCTAGGTAATAGATGTAGGTTAATATATTTTGATATTTTTTCGTTTTCAAGCTTTAACACTCCCAATATATTTTCGTAAGTCGTCCACATTTCCGTCAAAATGATAGCCATCAATCCCTACACTTATAGCACTCTCTACATTGGCTTTAAGATCATCTATAAAGAGACATTCTTCTGCTATTAGGTCAAAGGTTTGTAAAAAGTCATGGTAAATGGCAGGATCCGGTTTTACGAGTTTTCGCTGAGCTGAAATATAATAGCCATCAAAATGTTGCAAAGCAGGGATGGTATCTTTATACTCGTCAAAATGAATGTTTGTGTTAGATAATAAATAGATTTTGTAACCTTGTGCTTTCAGGTCCTTGACGAGCTGCTCCATGCCTGTTATAGGTGGAGCATACTTATGCCAGTGATGAATCATGTCGTGAATGGTGTCGTGATATTCCTTTGTAAATACTTGCTGAACATGGGTGATGAGATCTTCACGGAGGATCGTTCCATGGTCAAAATTTTGCCAGTGTAGACTTCCGAATAAACCTGCTATTAACTGCTTTTGCATTTGTTCATCTTGTTCGTATTGGGAAACAATGTGGTCAGGATTCCAGCGTATAATGACATTGCCTAAATCAAATACAATATTTTTTATCATCAAATCACTCCTCGTTTTCTATTTCAAAGTATAACAGTTTTTCTGATATTTCTCAACCCAAAAAAGACCATCTCGTTTAAAATGGTCAAATCATTTCGAACGAAATAGTCGGGAATTTATGTTCTCATCAGGATTTTCTTAGGGGATAATTTTGTAATATAAGCAATCGGGACTAAGGTTGATACAACTACTGCCATTAAACCGATTGTGTAGAATATGAGCACAATTTGTCCATCTAAGGAAAGGTCAAAAGCTTCTATCATTTCGTCTGCTGTTAGTGCTTCACCACCAAAACCTAATGCATCTAGGGAGGTGCTTCCGCTAACCACGAAAAACATGCCTGATTCTCCTCCTCCACCTGCGCTCACAGGATTCGTTTCTGCAGTCAGTGCATTTTGGAGCATCATCCTAGAAAGGTTAGATGAAATGGCAGTTCCTGCAAAAACCGCAATGCTAATTCCTACTACAGAAATGGCTAACACCTCTAACAAAATCTGCGAGATGATTTTCCCTTTTTTCTCGCCTAGTGCCAGGTAAATTCCCATTTCATAGCGTCGGTCTCGTAGGAATAACGTCAACAATAAACTCAGAATAAGGAAAGTCGCACCGATGGCAACCCATAAAATCCAGTCGGCAATTTCTAGTAGGGTCGACATTGAGGTTGAAATGGCTTCAAAAGTGTTGGTTAGATCATCAATGGTCACGAAATCGGGGAGCATGGGCTCGACTGTCCGCCAAAAATCTTCAATTTCTCGTGGGTCTTCGAGGATGAAAATAGATGTTAGGGTTGGTTCGGAATTTTCTGTGGTTTCCCCTTCTCTCTCTTGTCGTACCAATGCCCTAAACTGCTCTGCTTGTTCTGCAAACCAATTGGATACATAGATCTGATTAAGCATGGTTTGATGGAGGAAATAAGTATCCATGTCATGGGCTTCAACTACTTGTCTATCAACCATATCAAATAGACCAACGATTTCAAATTCATAGCGCGCGTAAGCAAAGAGATTTTCTTCTAACCACAGCTCACTATCTGGCAAACCACTATCCATCCCTTGGTGAATTTTATTTGATAAGGTAAATATGGAACCAACAGATAGATTATTCATCTGAGCAAAAGCACTTGATACTAAGGCAGGCGTTATGTCTGATGGGTCTGTATTTGCGATTTCGGCTTCCGTCAACATGCGCCCGCCTACCAATTCAATCACCCCCTCATTCAAGGGGATAAGGTTTGCTCCAGAAAGTCCCACAATATCAAAAAAGCTTGGGAAATGGTCTGGTTGTTCATTCCAGCCCGGAAACATTCCTTCCATGGTTGGTAAATAGCCGTCCAGCTCAAGACTTCCTAACCATGCCCCGATGGAGTAGTTGAAATCTCGCACATAGGGCAATTCACCAATGGAGCGAACCAAATCTGCAGTAAATCCTGATACTTCTGGGAATTCTCCGTTGGTAAGATAATAATCGATCACCTGCTGTTCATCTACCCCGATGGAGACTACCGATGGCATATTGCGCCTTAAATTTTCTTCTGTGCTAAGGACCGCTCCCTCGACTGCCAATGCACCTGCGATAATCGTTCCTAAGATGAAAACCAAAATTAGCAAAATCGCACTTTTACCTGGGCTTCTTAAAATACTCGTTTTAGCTCTTTTCAAAAAATTCATTTTATCCAACTCCCTTTGCCTTTAGGCATTTCTCACAATCACGATTCTTTTCAACACCCCAGGAGAACTTTCGTACACTCTAACCTCGTCTCCTACTTCCACATCGTCATACATCCCCTCGTGAATAATTCCATCTACCTCAATCGTGACATCTAAAAATTCACTTAAATCAATAAACATCATTGCCCCATCTTCTGACATTAAGCCAGCTATTTTGAAATCATCCTCATCCTCTATGACAAAAACGCTAAAAGTTTCGGCTTCTCCATTTTCACTTATTCCCACTAGCTCACTAGGTATCCCTCGATTTGATATCTCTGCCTGTTCTTCTTCTGGTTCAACATCAGTATTACAAGCTACCAATGCTAATAAAAAACATCCCATGACAATCTTTCCTAATTTTTTACAATTCAGCATTCAAAATCACTCCTCCATGTCGCTGTTCATAAATTGTTATTGAATCCTAAATTCTTTAATCTAGGTTCATTTGCCATTATAAAGAAGCAATATCACATCAATTTCCCAGTTTCATCACATATTCATCACATTTTGAGCCAATAAAAAAGACCCGTAGGTCGGTTTAGGTGCGAAGCAATTTCATGCTGGTGTTGCAGGTTGATAAAGATAGACAAACAGAAAAAATGACTTGATTTGTCACTTTTATCATTAATTTGTCACTGAATTGTCACTAAAAATCGACGAAATCGTCACCTAAGTGTCACTTCTATTAGGTATAATGGGTTTATCAACAAAAATGAAAGGTGGGATGCGAGATGAAGGCATTGAAAGAATTATTTACGGTTATTTTTAATACGAAGAAGATCTGCGCTGTACGTTATGGGGAAATTGTGAAGTTTTAGAATGTCTTTATCGGCATACCGCAAATACTTCTTAACGATTTTATAGTGTATCGTGAGACTAGCTTAATTCAAAAATTTTCCTTTATTTCACTTTTTCCAAACTAAAATCAATAATTCTCGCCTTGCGTGCTTCAATCATAACTTTGTAGAACTTTTTTTGAATATCTGTAATAAATGGCGTCTCATCAATAATTTTGTGAATTTTACTCATATTTATTTTTGGTGCAATTTCGATTAAGGTGGTTGTGCAATCCTTAAATTTATGAGCAGAGATGAAATCAAAATAGCTGATTTTCTTATCATCATATTTAATCGTTGATGTCGGATAAACAAAAATTCTTTTATCTATTTCGCTCGTATTTGCGATAATCTCTTCCATATCAGATGGCAATATTTGTGGATACAAGCAAGAACCACAGTCATAAATTGGAGCAAGTTCTGCTTTCTCATTAACTTCATCAACCAAAATTCCCCAGTTTCCATTATGACGGTCAAAATTTCCTAAAAGTGCATCAATGATAAACATTTCCCAAAAATATTTTTTAATTTTCTCAGTGGAAATTAAATCCTGTTCTTCCATGGCATCTATGATATTTGTAAGCTCAGTACCATAACCGTTTTGTAAGCTGTCAACACAAGTATTTTTTAACTCTGCAAATTCAATCAGCCTTTTCTCTCTACTAGTAAAATCTTTACATGCAACAACGGTATGGATTTTCCCATTCTCGGTTGTATACGTCCCAAGAAGTGTTTCTTGTACATCAAAACCCATGCTTTTTAAAATCTGACAAGAAATATATTCACTAATGCAACTATTAGCATAACTCATTGCCTTGTTTCGACTAGCTTGCGGCGGGAATTTCAACATATAACTTTCGCCTTGATAAGTAACATTGATTTTATTCCCATTAGCTCCACCATAAGCTTTGAACTTATTCCTTGGACAAGTTGTAAAATCAATCATAAAAAATCCTCCTCTGGCTCTCCATATAAATATATTCGCAAGTAATTTGCCTGCTCTTCTGTAATTTCTCCACCATAAAAAGCTGAATTAATTGACCCTGACAATTCTGACCACAAACAATCCATATGGCTAACATTCTCTGCCTCACCTTTCTTAAATTCATCCAAATCATACTGTAAGAAAGCAGGTAAATCTTTTTCTAAATAAGTTTTATCTAGCGGTTTTCCCGTCACTTCATCATACTCTGGTTTCTTGCCCATTTTATCACCCTCTTTTTCTCAATTGCAAATTCGCTCATTCTCCACTTGATTATACCATAAATAGTCCTAACCTAAAAAGTGTAAACTTGTTTTTTCGAAAAAAGACACCTCGCAAGTTATCTTTCAAATTAGCTAGAAAACCATATTTAGAAGCAGAAAGTTATAAAATTACATTTTACTATTTTGCATTGATTGCACTTTTTCTTCCCAAACTTCGAGATTCAACAAAGTATCTGCCAAATTCCGACAATGTTCGGTTAAAGAGTATTCAACATGAGGGGGAATATCTGAAATTTGAAGACGATTTACCAAATTCTCTTTTTCCAAATCTTGTAGACAACGTGTCAACATGATATTCGTGATACCATCAAGACGCCTTTTTAATTCATTGTATCGTAAATCATCATTATACAACTGCCACAATATTGGTAGTTTCCATTTGCCACCAACTTTGTTAAGGGTATTCATAATAGGACACCCATTTTGATATTTTTCTGACATTATAACCACTCCCGTTTTAAGGCACAAAAATGTGCGTACTTGTTATTTTGTCCCTTTGCGTGTATACTAATAATAGCAAATTGCTTTTGCTTTGTAAAGAGGGAGTGTGTTAAAAATGATTTCAGAAATATATTATTTTTCAGGTACAGGTAATTCTTTGGCTATCGCACGAAAATTAGATGAAAAATTGCTTAACAAAAGCGAAATTATACCGATAACAAATATCAATGGAAAACGGACTATCAAAGCAGATAGAGTGGGCTTCATCTTTCCGGTTTACATTCACAAGATTCCTGATGTTGTTAGGCAGTTTATTTTAAACATTGAATTCGTATCTTCTCCTTATATTTATGCGATAGCAACTCACAATGGGGAAATCGGTCAAAGCTTATTTGAAGTTAAAGCATTATTAGCAAAAAAAGGTCACTCATTATCATTAGGTAGCGAAATAGCTATGCCTGGAAATGCTTTTGTGACAGAACCTGATATTGAGTTAGAACGCTTATCAATGTCAGATCAAAAGGTAGTAAAATTAGCTGGATTAATAGAAAATCAAACAACAGACATCATTGATGGCAAAAATGGATTAATAGAGCAAATAAGAAATCAAATTGTAGGTGTTATTGCGTGGAATTATGTTCTTTCTCCGAAGCGTTTTAAAGTCTCTAATGATTGTATAGGGTGTAATCAATATGTAAAAGTATGTCCTGTAAATAATATACAATTGGTTACTCATCAGCCTCATTGGAAAAATGAATGTACTGCTTGCCTAGCTTGTTTTCACTGGTGCCCTAAAGAAGCTATTTATATGAATAATTCTCATATTGGGAAAAGAAGAAAGTATCACCATCCTGATATAGAAATCATTGACATGTTTGAACAAAGTGGTGCCCAAGCAATGGAGATTCCCAATGAAAATAGCTGTTGAAAAAATATAAATCGTAGACAAACACAATAACTGTCGAGTTGAACGTCTATGAAAACATTTTTCCGAGGAGGTTTATATGTTACACTATAAATTACTTACTTATTTAGACAAGATAATACAGAACGCCTCAAGTAAAAAAGCTATTTTGTTCACTACATTATTTATAACATTTTTTGTAACGATTAACTTTAGTCCGATAGGTTTTGCAGGGCTACAGCAAATAGTCGATGGGGCTAGAATTTTAGATTTTGAGTTTGGATTTACTTATGAAGTGGCACAAGAAATACTTACTGCACTAGGTGATGAAGGCAGAGCGTTTTATCTGCGCAGTCTTATACTTTTGGATACACCATTTCCAATTACGGTGATGCTTGCACTAGTTAGCTACATTTCATTACTTTTGAAGCATACGTCAGTAAAAAAAATGATCAGATATCTACTTATTATTCCTGTATTATTCATGCTGTTTGATTATATAGAAAATATCGGGATTATTATCATGCTCATCAACCACCCAAACCTTCCAAGATGGGCAGTTATGATGTCAAGCATATCTGGTATGCTGAAATATATTTCTTCAGCTGTAAGTGTTGTGGCTGTAGTCGCTCTATTTGTTGTGTTCTTACGCTCGAAGTTTAATAGAAAAAGCAACTGTTCGAATGCTGTTGACAAAAATAATGAAAAGAGATGAAAAAAATGGCATTTCATTTGGAGTTTAAACATCACAAAGGCATTCTATAAGGTCATCTTGATGTATGATACACCCATTTATCCACATCTAGCTTCTTAATTTCAGAAATTGTAAATCCTGTCGTAACCGCTATCATCTCCAATGGCACGTTACTTTTTAGACCATTTTTCACTATTTCAATTTTTCTTGTGCTCTGCTCAATACCCTTAGCAATGCCTCTCTTTTCAACTTCTTGCGTTTATAGTAGAAAAGTACCCCCTACTTATAGTTACGCAAAAAGTGATATAAATTGTTTTTATGAAATCGTTTGATTTTTGTGATAACGTTTTTGCTTGGCGTTTACATAAAAGTTATTTCACCCAAAATCAAAACTACTCTACAGTCATTTTACCATATCTGGAGATTTTTTTAAACAACATATTAAAAAAGACGACATTCACTGTGATTAATCCTCGATTTATGCTATTAATATTTCTTCCTACTGTTCTTAAGGTAAGAAAAAAGACGACCCGTAGATCATCTTAAAAAATTATGACTCAACTGGCATCCTAACCACAAACCGAATGCCATCTGCACTGTTGGCCAACTCATACTCAATACCATGCAAATCCAAAATCGACTTGACAATATAAAGCCCCAATCCGCTTCCACCCGTATCCCGACTGCGAGACTTATCAGGGCGATAGAATGGCTCCCAAAGCTTCACAATTTCCTCTTCTTCAAGATAAACACCTTCATTCTCAACCATCAAGACAGCAGTTTCTTTTTCTTTTTTGAGACTAATCCTGATGCAATTTCTCTCTGGCGTATGCTTAATCGCATTGCTGATAATGTTAGAAAGAGCAGTTTGTAATTGGACAACATCCGCACTAACATTAACTACCTCACTCGGGAGCAAAATTTCCAACTCCTTGTCCTCGTCCTCAACCATCGACTCATAAATCTCTATCACATCTTTAACCATCCTAGCTAAACAAATACGCTCCAATTCTAAATTAATGGTATCCAGCTTTGCCAAAGTCATGATTTCGCGCACTAATTTTTCAATCGACTCACTTGTTTGATAGGCTTCCCGCAAATACTTATCTCTGTCCTTAAACTTGCCTACATTCAAAATCATTCCATCAAGTTCGCCCTTTAAAATCGTCACAGGCGTCTTCAATTCATGAGACACTGCTGTAAAAAAATCCCGTCGCCTGCGCTCATGACGCCGCTCCCGCTCAATATCATCCTGCAACTTGGCATTCGCCACCCTCAACTCACTTAGCGTCCTCATCAATTGGTCATACATCAGCTTCAAATAGCCCCCTAGCATCCCAATCTCATCACTCCGACTGCTTTCCCACTGCCATGATCCATCCAAATCAACCAGCTTCATAGATTGACGCGCAATATCTACCACTGGTCGCGCCAAAAAACGAGTATATAAAAAAGCAGTAACCAAGGAAACTCCAAGAATTATCAGAAAGATAGCAGGTGCAAGTTGTAGAAAAATATTTTCCATTTGACTTACAGCACGCACAAAATTATTACTCTCCACAGCCATCACATACTGGGTCATATTGTACTCAAAAGCAAAACTAAACATCACAGAAGTATGGAGATGACTCCGAGTACCAAATAAATCAGAAATAATAGCACCCCCTCCAGAAATCACAGCAACCCCCTCATCATCCCCTATCGCAATCTGCTCAGAAATAAAAATACCATAACTCTCCGATTCATATACGTCAGAATCCACTTCCTGAATCACAACACCGGCATTATTCTGAATAGAAAAAAGCAGAACCAGCTGTTCCCAATCAGATCTCGGTGTCATCTGCAACTCATCAATGAACACCACCGCATTCTCCATCACCTGGGAATCCAAAAGCCTAGCATAGCTCCGTGGCATCGCCCGATGAAGCAAGGTAAAAATCAACAAACTCACTCCCAGCAAAATCCCCATCATACTCAAAAAAACTTTCCAACTTAAACTACTCCGCACTCTACCGACCAAGCTTATACCCCATTCCTCGCACCGTCACGATAAAATTTCCCCCTAACTTCCGCCGAATTCGCATAATATGATTATTCACAACCGCATCATTCCCAAAAAAATCATATCCCCACACATGATTCAAAATATCATCCCGCGTAAACACCCGATTTGGATGCATCATAAACAACTTAATCAATTCAAATTCCTTAAAAGTAAAAGCAACGGCACAACCTTGTAGCGAAACCTCGCATCCCACAGTATCAAGACTAACATCTCCACACCTGATCACCTGATCTTCAGCACCATCCACCACATCAGAGCTCCCTCTCCGACGCAACACAGCCTCAATCCGCCTGATCACCAAATTCATCGAAAAAGGCTTCGTAATATAATCATCCACCCCCAAATCAAACCCTTTTATCTGATCAACCTCACCCTCCATGGCTGTCAACAAAATCACAGGCACATCAGATGACTGCCTGATCAATTCCAATACTGCAAATCCATCCACCTTAGGCATCATCACATCCAGCAGCACCAAGTCAAAAATCCCCTCATTAAAACGAGCGATCCCCTCTAACCCATCATCTGCACACATCACATCATACCCATATTCACGCAAAAACTCAGCCAAAATCGCCTGAATTCTCACCTCATCCTCAACCACTAAAATCCGTGCCATCACCAGCACCTCCTGAGTTTACTTTCCCCATTTTACCACATCCACATCACATTTGGATCACATTTTAAAAAACTAGCCTTAAAAAAGATGTCAGCTTCATGCCAACACCTTTATTCAAACTAGTCGAAATAAAACAATTCCTCAAATTTCTTATCCAACGCGATGCATAAAATAAGGGCGAGTTTTGCAGTTGGATTAAACTGCCCTGTTTCAATAGAGCTAATTGTATTCCGAGACACACCCACCAGCTCTGCCAAAGCCCCTTGTGATAATTTTTGCTCGGTTCGAGTTTCTTTCAAACGGTTGTGGAGAATTAAATCATGACTTTTATTTTTCGTATTTTTCATCGTTATACTCCGCTCACTGCATCTGCAAATATTCTGAACACCTGATAAGCCTCCATCATTGTAAGAATTATACCAGCTACACCTGTAAATAAGTAAAGTATTTTACGTGTGTACCAATAGATCGTTACAGTGTAGATCGTTAACCCAGCCCACGCAAACAATCCAAGAACATTGGGATTAATAATGTTATCTACACCGATATAATTCGCTATAAATCTATTTGCTATCATCAAAATCATTACAATGACCATTATTCCAGCATACGCCACCACCAATGAAATTGAATTAATTCCTCGCTCCCGCTCATCTCCTCCTGACTTCTTATTCTCCAACTGGCTTCTTCTCAAAATTTCCTCTTTATCCATAACTGATACCTCCTAAAATCAATTCTAACAAGTAAACTTGTCATATCACTATTATACACATACCAAGTTTACTTGTCAACAACTTTTGCAAAGTTTTCTTGTCAAATTTCGAATCATACATCAGTCGAATAAGTAGAAAGTAGCAAATTGAATCTCTACTTTCCGTTTTTTCTAAAATGTTTATTGCGGTGTTTGAAAGCCAGCGTTCCCCTAGGAACTGTGCCACTAATGCGAACGAAAGATTTAGTTTCGCAGGAGAGAATCAGAAATATGAACTATCATTCAAGATTTGACATGGAATTTAACCCATTTATAAAAAAGTCAAATGAAGTATTAATTGAAACCAAAGGAGCTCTAATTGTTAATATTAACCCGTTTTATATACGACAAGTAAACAAATATAATTTATTAACATATCTACGTGTTATGACTCGAAAAAGGAAATTTTGGATTATGATTACTGTTATCATACCAATTGGAAAAAATAAGAAAAATGCATTGTCCTGAACAGAGTGAAACCTGAGTACTGCTGAAGAAAGGATACTGTTGGTTATATGTATACCCGCCCAAAACAATCCGCCATTTATTTTTTTATTCAACGCCGCAGTTACTTTTTCTTTTGCCAATCCATAGTTTCTGAAAATAATAATAATCTTCCTATTGCTCAATAATATACCAGCAAAGGATGCTAAACTAATGATAAAAAAAGTCAATATTAGCATAATTTTATGAATCCTGGCTGAACGTGCGGTCTCAAGAAACTGAACCTGGTTCAAAATTTCAATAGTCAATTGAGAACGAATAAAAAAGTTGGAATTTAACAGCTCATAGTTTTCAGCAGAAGTAATAAAATAAAAAAAATCAGCTCCCTCATCCAGTATTATGGTTAAATATGTAGGGATTATATAATTAGGCCATCCTTTCGCTGATTCCAACAATTCTGAGCTGAATGTTAAATAATCTTCGAGGTTTACATTATGAAAATATAAAGCATTCTCAGGTATCGCATTAAAATGAAAATCTCCACCATACATTGAAGGATGGAAACTTAAATAAATTTCTCCGTGCAAATGGCCAAGATATGATATATATTCATTTCCTGGTGAAATAAACATTCTGTCGTATAAATCGAAGAACTCAATTGGGATAATGTCTAGATCCTCTCTATTTAAAATCATATCAAGACTTAAATCATTCACCTCTGTTAAAACGAGATAAAGCATCTCTTCAAGCACACTGTCAGTGGGAACTGATTCTGGGTTTTCCAAAAAATTAAATAGCGCTATAGGCAGTGATGTATCTATGTTGTGCCTATGTGCGGTTAGCGGAGAAAAAATATCAACTTGCCTCTCAGACAAATTGTTTTCCAATGGTATGAAGCCATTAACGGTATCTTCCAAAATAAAATTAAATACGATATAACTAGCAAACAATAAAAAATAAAGTAAAAAGTTATTGATTATTGGTTTATATAACTTGCTTTTTTTGGAAATGCTGCCACGGAATTTTCTTATATTATTGTTAGTTTTTAAATGTATATTTTTATCTATATCGACATCACCTATTCCATTATTGATGTCTTTAATAAAGCTTTTTATTAACTTTTTATCTTTTAATAAGTGTTCTGTACTGGCAGTAGGTTTTAAACGGTCGTCGTGTGTTACGATAATGTAAGTTTTAATTGCACATGTTTTTTTAATTAATTCTAGAATCAGTGCCACTTTTTTATAATCCAAATCATTAGTTGGCTCGTCAATTAAAATATACTCAGCGGGAGATAAAATACCTCTCAATAAAGCTACAATTCTTTTTTCCCCCCCGCTAAGAAATGAAGTTTTAGAATCCAATAAGTAATCCATGCCAAAGCGTGAAATCGTATCAGTAACCTTTTTTATTGCATATTTATCAGGATTTGTCAAGATAATGTTGTCTCTTATAGAGTATGATTTTATTAATTCGTTATTTTTTTGAGATATCAAACACGTATCCAATGAGGACTCTAAATGTATCTTGGAAAGCAATAAAGTTTTTCCCTGACCGTTCCTACCTACAATCAGGTTAACAGAATTCTTCTTAACTGTGATATGCCCACTATTTATAAACGTTTTTTCATTAATGATGATATCAGGATAAAAAATCTTCATCGCAAATTCCCGTTCAGAACCTTTCTAAATTTTCTGTAATAATAAATTTGATTAAACAATAATAGTGGGAATGCCTTAAATAAAAACATTAATAAATTTAAGGTGTTTAAAAAAAGAAATGTATTGACCAGAATAAAAATAACAAGTAGGATAGTAATGGAAAATATGGTCTGCTTTGTAAGACTTTTTATAAGATTGTTTTTGTCAAATAAGAAATTTCTCAAA
>Ga0131853_10008628_pt1 | contig 18596 bp, 6 predicted proteins | sample TergutLab28metaG_FD_92764 | JGI IMG/M metagenome (GOLD analysis project Ga0131853, IMG submission 92764) | Labiotermes labralis P1 segment gut microbial communities from Petit-Saut dam, French Guiana - Lab288 P1 (version 2) (version 2) | ecosystem: Host-associated > Arthropoda: Insects >...
AGAATGATCTCCTGATGATGAGCTTCTAGAAAGCTCGAAACATGTAGAGAGTGAATGACGACTACCCATGAAAATAAAGGATAGTCTACAAGTGACATCGTGTTGGTTATTTTAAAGAATCACGGTCTTTTAGTTTCTTTATTAAAGTGTTGTTTATTTCCAACTCTCCATGAACGTGGCAAAGCTTTACAAAGTTCAATAAATTGCTCAGCAGCTTCATGTTTGAGACCACTTAAGTCTTCCACCGAACAGGTACACAACACAGTGTAATTATCACGATTTTTTGTTAAAGTCAAATATCAACATTAATTATTAATAACATCCAAAAGGCCAGTATACCAGTACTGGGCAGTCCACATTCGTCGACACAAGCTGAAAATTGTCTCCATATGTGTGTAGTTTGCAGAGGAAACAAGACAGGCAATGTACGTTTAACGCAACATTTACGCACTTTCGTGTAACTGCTGGTGCAGTAGACAAGCAATAGTTATTACATATTCTGTGTGTGTGTCTGTAGCCTTAGACACTCAGTGTGAAATGCGCATGTGCTACAGTGTCATCTGTGGCTTCTCTGGCTCTACTATATTTTTCCACATTATCTCGTAAACGGTAAGATTTTCGAAAAAAAGGGTTACTGAATATGAAATGTGTGGTCTGATTTTCTCTACAATTTCTGTGTGAAATTTTTCTCATTTTAAGAAGAAATGGGCGAGATATAATTATAAATGAATATTTGTCTTCACGTAAAATACCCGTTATTCTTGTCTGCTTTTAATGAATCTTGAAGTTTGTTCACAGATTTTCGAAAAATACTCAAGTAACAAATCTCACGAAAATCCGTCCAGTGAAAACCGAGCTGTTCCATGCGGACAAATGGACAGAAGGACAGACGTGATGAAGCTAATAGTTGCTTTGCGCAACGTTGCGAACGCGCCTACAAATCAGCGGCAGATTCGTCGGAAGTTCGATTACAGATTTAGAATTCCCAAGATTTGCCAAATACAAACATAAACATAAACATAACTGCTGAATTAGGACCTATCTTTTCGAAAAATCTTTGTGAGCTTGTTGGATTAAACTGAAAGTAATGAAAGAGTGATCAAAATAGATTGGTTATATTTATCATTTAGAAATAAAACGAATTAAATAAAAGAAAAATTTATTAAAAAGTATCGTCATGAGGTCTCACACATTGGGTTGGTGTTTCTGTTACATCCATAGGACAGATACCAAATGCCGAACGGACGGAGGAATAGGGTGGTTTGCAACGTTTACAAGAGGGTTACAGACATCAGCAGCACGCTAAAGTGAGTTGTAAAACAGAGAAATTAACAGTTAATTACTTACAAACCGAAGAGGAACGATTTATGTATTTGAATAAGGGAAGTTTAAGAAGTGAAGGTATAGTGTTAAACGAAAATACTGCGTTGAAGTGAAAGACGTCCTAATCGTAGAATCCTTAAACATGGCCACGTACATAAAACACACATGTGTTTAGAATTTTCAACATTTCCTAAAAGGATTTTAATTACTGCAACGCTGGAAGGTTGAATTTATCACCACCAGATGGTACACAACCAATTAGGGTGGCAAGGGCATTTGAAATGCGGTGCACGCTGCTCAGAAAATTACTTTCCAAGGTTTCTAAGGCTCATGTAATTATTTTTGATTGGTTAAATGTTAGATGGTCGAGGCACATTTCACGGTAGGGCCAGAATTTTTTCTCCATGCAATTACGTCTGTACCTGTTCTTGAGTCCACGAAGCCTCCTATCTTAACAAATGCAGGATTTCTGTTCTCCGAAGTAAAGCAGCTGGAGCTTGAAGCTGAATATTCACCTCTATCTAGAGCCAAATTTGAAAAAGCAGGGGGAGCTACCGAATCCCCGTGTAAAGCTTCTTTAAGATTGTTCTGCGGCACAGCGAATATTTTGCCTTTATTCTTCGGAAAAGTACAGAGCAGAAAATTATCTCTTACGTAAGACCTAAATGACGTCATGTTCAAAGCCAACTGTTTCATCTGGGTAAACATTTTAAAACACGTAACAGTAGGCAGCAGCCTACATTTTTCTTCACAGTGGGTTTATAATGTAGTTGCTTGAAAGTTACAAGGAACACATTTGCAATTTCTGTGCACTCACAGGCATGTTCTTTTCACCTTCGCCTATAAACACTCATTAATATAATAATTTCTTTCCTTTTCTTTCTTGTTTTCTTGCTTTTTTTTAGTACAGCATAGAAAGGAAACGATAAACAGTCCTGCCAATTAACTAAGTGAACCCCTGCTTTCACAACCTTCGTAGCGTCACACTCCATTTAATCATGTTTGGACATTTAAAGCGAAGTAAGAACAGACGAGACAAGTGGGCATATATATCACACATAGGAAATTTTAAATTCATAAAACGTTCGCCGGGAAACATCATAGGAAGAAAGCAAGCAGGAAAGAAAAGGGGAGATAGATGTTGATATTCAACTTGATTTGATGTTTGTGTGACCGTGCATCTCTGATACAATAGTATAAACAACTAACAAAATGAAAAAATAACAATTTATTAGTAATTTCAATCAGCTCATCATGTTTCGGGCGATAATTTCGTCCATCCTTAGGAGCACTAGACTGTGTTTGCAGCTTGTGGTGTAATGCACCGAAGAAGTTGCCTGCTGGTGACCTCACCAGCAGGCAACTTCTTCGGTTCATTATACCACAAGCTGTAAATACAGTCTAGTGCTCCTGAGGATAGGCAAAATTACTAATAAATTGTTATTATTGCATATAGTTGGTTGTTTATATTATTGTATTGAACTTGATATTTGAGAAGGCGTAAAATTTTGTACGGAATTTAACTGTATCAAAATACAGGCAAATAGCGCGTTGGTGTGAACACTGTATGGAATATTCGGCTTCCTCGAACGCACCGTGAAAGCAGTACAAGCTCCTCTAAAGACACTTGCAGGGTAATTATGTACACTGGGTGTGCTCCTGAGTTTTGCTTGCTACAGGTAAGTGTGTCTAGTGGCGCATTATTAGGAATGAATCAAGCAGGCCTAGAGATTATTTGAGGTAGAGTTCGCATCGGCATTAGGCAGGGGTGGGAGGTTAAGTTTCATGTTCCAATAGCCCGTATCTATTCGATGGGAAGCTGTGTGATGTCCGAATCTGGTCTGAAAAGAGTAGCGCTGAAAAAAATTTCCGCCCGTCTGTGGGAATCTTAAAAACTTCCTCTCCTGTATTCCAGACTATAACCTATCTCTGTGCATATTACGCCGCTATCGTGTTGCCTTACTCAGATTTATTGTAAGCATTCTTTTCGGGAAGTGACACATCTTTCGGCATCACTTGGAAGTGTCACTTGTCTCGCTCCTGATCTGAGCTCCCATGCAAAGATTCTAACCTGATGGTGGGTACAGCAGGCCGTAAATCGAATGAAGAAGCCTGGCAGATACTCTTAGAAACCCTCAGAGAGACAGAAGTACCAGGTGCATTAGGGCAGTGACATAATCAAAGGGGAAAGAGAATCTTCAGATTCGTGAAGACGCAGCGCTCGGGACAGGGGACAACACAGTCACGAAAGCAACAACATATTGCACAGCATTAAAATCCCTGTTGTTACTTGCAGTACCATTACAATGAAAACACACGCGAAAGATTCGAAAAAGTTTCGGAAAAATTTCCGAATTCCACTTCCCCTTAAATACTTCAATATATAGTAAATTGCGAGCGTTGCAGTAATTACAAATTCGAAATGGTAACATCTGATTATCTATTTCTGTTCATAACATTTTTATACTGCTGCCAAGGTAAGAAATCCGTCCTTTCTGGCTACTGTAATGTTAAGAGGGTTCAGGTATTTACAGTATGAGGTTGTTATACTCCATCCCTGTCTGTATTGTGTCAACCAGCCCAAAGAGCTCGTCGATAACGAATGTTTTAACGTGGCTATCAAAACCAACAATCGTGTGCAGAGAAAGCCTAGACAATAGGAAGGAAATACCGGGAATCACGCCACAAATAGAAGCGTGACATTTCGAATAAAGTGTGGTGGCGAGTAGATCCGTGGGAATCCTTTTCGTGCTCTCAGTATAGTACAATATACAGCCGCAATAATTTGTTAGCTATTACCTCCAAATTTCATACTGTAACCATGTCTGCAGAATTTTACGTAAGAAAAAATTCTATGCATATTTTTAGACTTTTTTTGATCCATCTGCATGCAAAATGTTCAGTAGTCAACAACATCGGAAAAATGATATGTTTAAATTTGCAAACCATCAAACTATTCTCCCGCATTCTAAAGAATATTGGAGCCTGGGATAGCATAGCCGGCGAACTGTCTAGGCTCTGAGCTGGAAAATGGAGAAATCGATTTGTCTTTGCTCCAAAGTGTCCAGCCCGGTTCTGGTGCCCACCCAGCTTCCTATTAAATGGAAAGAGTGGGAACTTTCCTGGAAGGTATTGCGGCCGAGCCATGAAGCTGGCTACTTACCTCCACCTAATGCCAAGTCTGAGAATGAGTGGACCTGTACATCTACATCCCCTGTGCCTGCAAGGTTTGCATTAGAACAAGTTTATTTCATTCTGAGTAATGCCAACTGAACCGAAATTTAACATTTTTCGTAAAAATGTTATCTCTCCGTTTGACGGCACAACACGACATGCAGGGAATGTCGCTACCACCTGAGAAATAAAAAGAAGTCGGAAGTGTCGGTATGACTGGTGGGGAAATGTGAAAAATATGGATTAATACATGGGCATGATAATTCACAAGTCTATTTTTCTTACAAATAAAGAGAGTGGACTATAGATGTCCGTCTGTATAGATTTGTAATTACTTTGTAACAAAATCGTATTATTATTATTATTATTATTAGTAGTAGTAGTAGTAGTAGTAACTGTAATTGAGTTGTCACTCGGTGGCAGTAGTCCTTACAAGTACCTAGAGAGGAACTAAACTATATGAACTAAAACTTGTCTCTTATCAACCCAACAAGATTCAAATATTTATAACTCAATTTCGTTGATTACACTGTATCTGAAAATATCAACCCAAGCATATTTAATAAATGCTGACACAGAATTTCCGCCAATTCACAAAATTATGGGAATATGCAAATAGATGACCATTTTCACCTGTCATCAAATTAGCTATAGTTTGTTAGCTTCTCCCAAGCGACAGTGACAATTTTATGCGAGATGAGCTCACGCAGGGAGCGCCGAGGGCGGGGGATACAAAATACCCTAGTTACGGGTGCAATATCTCAGGCTTTAGGCGTGCAGTATTTGAGGTCTTCTCTCTTCTCAGACGTTGTACAGTGCAGATTGGTAGTATGTTACCGTAATTTTAGTATAGCTTGTTGGCCCATCTTCTAAAGGTCAATATGTCATTCTTCTTGGACGTCATGACTCTCCTTCAGGAGCTGACAGTTGCTCAGCTTCTCGAAGAACTCACCACAATTTATGAAATAATATTACACTTACAGTTCGAAAAAAGACCTATTATGTTGTTATGTTTGTTGTTATTGTAATAATAATACTAATAATGATAATTCATTATTTTAACAAAGTGACAACCATTCTGAAGGAGTTAAAAGATATTCTTTGAAGTGTAATTTCTTTAGTTCCAGCATAGAGCACGATATATAACGTACATAATGGGCAGTATATAACCAGCTTCTGCACGAGACTCTCCCTTTCTTATAAAAAGGTAAAGCAGTCCCATTACAGGCCTGGACAGACCCAGAGGGTTCCAGGAAGTTAAGGCTCCCAGACTGCGTGACAACGGCATAGGATGGTGGTAGGTTGTCAGCCGTACGCACCGACCGCCTTTACCCCCAGGAAATACTCCTGGTACTCATTTCTGTTAGAGGTCAGTCGACCCCAGGGCCATAGTGCGATCGGAAGGATTATGTCAATGATAAATTCCAATGACACGATCTGCAATCGAACCAGCGACCTTCCGATTTGTAGCACAGCACCTTAACCACTGTTCTACCGCGGTCTCCCCCCCCCCCCTTACTATAACACCTTTATTAATACAAGTTTCCCTTGCACATGCAGTGCTCGCACACCGCCCCACAGTTTCAAATGTAACATAATCACTTTGTTCGGGCACAGCAGACCGTAACAATACACTTTGTGGGCGTATTAGCAGAACACAGGGGATAATCCTATTTTCAACGGCTAGTAGGGAACAGAAAGCAGTCAGGTGCTTCCACAGCAAGCTGCTTTCCGCCCTCTACGCCTGATCAAGGCTCACAACACTCTTTGATCCACTTAGACGTTTACCCAAGTAATCGTTACTCAACAGGTAACAAGAAGTCAAGACGAAGTAAAGCTGTCCGAGTGTAAGCCATAAAGTCATAGACGAAGCAGAGGTATAGCTCCACGTTTTCTTATATTCAGCACTAAATGGAAGTGAGTGGTCAGCTTCACGTCCCGGCCGGTTTATCCCTGAGGAAAGAGGCCCAGGTACCAACTAAATATGACTGTGGGTAGATCGGACTGCCTGAACGCTATGCAGAAGAGGAAAATCTCTTGCTTCTGCCGAGAATTCAAACACGATTTGTAAGCTGTCCAGCCTGCAGCCTAGTTACTATACTGAGTATCATATCTCCAATCCGGCACCAAAAAGTTCTCGGAAGAACTTGCTCTGCCCACTTGCTATTAAAAGCTTTCAACTCTCTGGCCGTAGACGCTGACTGTAATTATAAAACACTAATTGTAAGATTATGATTTTATTTCCCAACATTGTTTCCTCTACAGTGCTGTTCTAAGACAGCAGTAAGTTAGCCCCGCTGTCTTACACAGATACACAGCACAACAAGGGGAATAAATCCAGACTGGATATTACAAAATAGACGTTCGTTTGCCTTTAAACCGAAAGCAACAATTCATCAAATAGTCGGAATTTATAGTAGGTTTATGATATAGTGCTTTGTACTGGCATCATACAAATAGGCCTTGGACACAGCAAGCTGCGATATAATTGTTATTACAAACATGTTAATAGATTAAACAGCTGCTAATGGGGCAACATGAAACACGTCTACTCGGCACAGAATATGTGTTATACAATAAGGGATGAAGTTGAAAATAATTGTTTTGTCTATTATACCACAATGTGTGGGTCCAGTTTCCTTGTTGACAAAATGTATTCATTATTATGGGTGTTGTGACTAAGTGAACGAAGAGTAGTAGTCAGCAAACTGCATTCAGTACTGATGCTCAGGCCAACAGCAGGACAGCCATTGAAAGAAAGCGACAAAGCGAGAAGCAGTAGCTGTGTAGGGAAATAAATTGCCTGAGGCTCATATATACAGTCCTTGCGGCTCCATAGGTGGCATCGCCCTACCGCAATAAAATTCACTTGCCATTTCTCAGTCCCCCAGTATCAAAAGCCTTAACGTCCAGTCATTGAAACCCCTTCCTTCTCTTCACATGACGATTCATTCAATATTGCCTACAGTGGTTTTGTGCGCCCGAGGTTTTCGTAAAATAAACAGCACTGAAATAACAGAATTGTTTGTTTATTATTACAAGCTTGTAAATATAAAATCCAGTTGACCATTTTCTGTTATTTTCTGATGAGATATCTAAGAGTGATAAGTTTATGAATCAAACATCTGTCAAATAACGGAACGGCAGTGGGCACAAACTACTCTTGCATTATAAAATTCGGCACCAGTACATGTAAATTACGCCTAACAACCAGATCAGAGAGGGTGAGAAACACAACACTGTAGAAAATGCCTCAGATACCGGCAATGTGTAAATAAAGCAAATGAAGGCCTGTAGTGAGACAATTTAAACCTTAAAATTTTAAATATATAAGCTGAATTTTTGCGATATTTTTTCACTAAACCACGACTTCATATAATGAATTTATCAGCAATAATTCACCAAAGGCGTAGTTACGTTTGTGTAGGTGTGTAGCACCTGCGGTGTTTCATTTTTCCTCACAGCGGTGTGTAATTACTGCACACTCAATGAAACTGAGATGTAGGAATAGGTCACGCGTAACCATCGTCAGCATCACCACCACTATCATCATCATCATCGTCACTTCTGTGGTGATCAAGACAACGAATTTCAGCTGCCAGTAAACTAGTCCCGAAAGGCAAGCGTAAGAGTTTAGGAAACATCCGCTGTGTGTTACGCCTCTGGCACGTTCGCTCTGTTATTTCCTGATCCTTTCTATTATTCTATCCAAAAGAGTCGAAAAACAAACACTATTTTCTCTGCTTTTTCGCGTGGGATGATATGTTTATACTGTCAATAATTTCTTCGGCTTTTCTCTCTTATATCCCTAAAATCGAAATATTATAGTTCTTGTGCTCTTCTCGTAAATGGCGAGATGTCATGTTTATTGTACTTCTTCCTTAAAGGGTGGCACGACTTTTCCTGTAACCCTCTCGTAAATAGTGAGACCTTCATGTTGACACATATTTCTTAGGCCCAGATTCGTACCTCATACTGAACACGGCCTGTCTCCTTTGTTAGAAGTAGTCCAGTCCAACGTAAGTCAGTCCCCATGTGAGGCGAGTAACTACCGTCGGATTTTGAACAAAATCAGCAGGTTGTAACACGTTTCAGTAAAAATCTCAAATAAGAAACTTCATGAAAATTCGTCGAGTGTGAGAAGCAGAGAAACGGACTGACAGACGTACATGACGATGCTAGTTGTCGCTGTTCAGAAAGCCTTTGCGAACTCCCTGGAATTAGCTCTCACTTAATTGCTTTGTGTAGAATATTTACCGAACATGCGTTTTTGAATTGATTTTTTTAATGTTTGCCACCCCGAAGTGTTTTATATATATATATATATAATGCATCAGTGAAACAAAACAAGTTTTAATGTGTTATTTTATTATTTGGGGCAACATGTTTCGACTCTTATAGAGTCATCTTCAGGCCCTTCTACGATAGAAATCCTTACTAACAGTGTTTAAAAATGCATAGTGGGATCCCAAATGCATTTAATATTAATTTAATTTAATTTTAAGACGTTATTTTATTATTTAGGGCAACATGTCGAAACATGTTGCCCTAAATAATAAAATAACATCTAACATTAAAATTTGTTCTGTTTGACTGATGCATTTTATATTCATATATAAGTTTTTGAATTGATTCAAGAATTTGTTTGTGCTCAGCGAATGAACAGGCAGCTTATAATCTCATGAGGTAAACGAATAGTCTCGATTCCCATAACTGCTGATTTCCCATTAGGCTTGGTCTTGCCTACGGCTGTACTTTACGGAACACAACAACAGCAGTTCGCGAGAGATTTCGGTACATGCCATTAGACCTGTGGCACAACACCAAGTAGTTCTTACAAGCGCAAAACGTAATGTAATGAGGTGAATTATTCCATTACTGAGAAGAATTATAACTTATACATTTCCTCCTATAAAACATGTACAGGTACAACCAGATCTACACCCCAATTGGACGTTGTGCGTTTTCGTACGGACGTATATGCGATTATAAATTTTCGGACCGTTATTTACCTCCTTCATGAACACACAAACGACATTCGCTACACAGCATCTGTATCACGGCGGCTAATTTTAAAGTACGGTCACTCGAAATGAGCCTCACTTCAAACTAAAATAATTTGATAAATTATGCGTAGGTCCACACTATTACGCTTGAATGATGTATAGAAAAGCTGAAAGCCTTTTAAGTGCTCATAAGCAGAGTTTGAATTTTGCTGTTCGGAGCGAGTAATCACTATGTTCGTCCGTAACATAAATGACGAATTTAAAACGTTGTAATCGCTTATTACATTTCCCTTTATTTGAATTAATAATTAAATAATTTCTGAGCGCAGAAACTAAAAAGGAAAATCACAAATAGTCATTTGCCGCCCACTTTGCACCCCCTTTCGCTCTGCAGCCCTGGGAGACAGCACCGCTCGCCCTAACCTATCCACGCCGCTAGCCGTGATTAATTTAGCATCAGGCCACAAGAAAGTAAAGGAAAGTGGGTGTAGCGTTTCGAGCATTCTTAGACCTGGGAGCTGATAGATGTGACTAATCAGATTAACTCTACAGTCGCTCTATCCCCGGTGCAAGGGGCCATGACACATATCAGATAGGCGGAGCTTGATAGGTTTCAGCGTCAAACTGGATGTGGTGGCGAAGAAAAGTTTTTTGCCCTACCGAAAAAGAGCCACAGCCATTCCAACCAGCAGCTAGTCGCTTTACTGAATGAAATATCCAGGATCTGCCTTCGAATTATAAAGACCTACATCTAAGAAGAATAAGAATCCAATTTATTAGCGGAATGGGAAGAACACCTCTGAATTAGCATAGTAAGAACAAATTCTATTTCATGCTATTTCTTTATTGAAAGAGGCCTCAGTTGTATTGATTAGGCTGGAACGTAAAGGAAATGTGACAGCATTATGATTATTCACGCACACGAGTGTGTGGTTAATTGAGAAAGATGTGGAAGGAAGTGTCCGTGGCCTATTTTAAGTGTTAATTATTCTCATAATTTTCGGGTTTATATGTTTAATTCTTATGATATTCAAATGTTTATTTTCTACTGCAGTGTTCATACAACTTCAATGAGATGGAAAGATGCTTATGCATTGCAAAGAGCTGACGATTCGGAAGGAGAAGGACGTGGGATATTTCAAGTAACTCTCTCAGTATTCGCATGAAATTCCTGCCATAAATCATGACAAACCTAAGCGAGAGCAGCAAGTTCTTCGCCAATATTCAAACCAACTTCACACGAAACTTCCCCTGCAGGATTTCTGGAAAGACATGAGGAAAACCACAACAAACTTCAGCCGGGAGTGTCCGTCTGCCAATCGCGATTCGAACAAGATACTTCCAGAATAAAGTCCCAACTACACCATGACTCGCAACAAGGCAATGTTACGGTGAAAAAATACTGACGTAAAATAAGGAAAGCCGAATTCTAGATAAAAACAGGGCTGGGGTTTATGAAAATGTAAGCAAGCGTAGAATTTAACTTAGCTGATAAACTGAGAGAGGCAATTAAATGAATGCTGGGTTAGAGAGGGGAACCAAGACATCTGGCAGGAGATTGATTTTAGAGAAGACACTACGTTAATTCCGAGTGGGGTGCAGCGAGTGGAACAGCACTGTTGATCTAAACATCTAGGAAATTCCATCCACATGAAAGGACGGGTTCTTCCCCTTCGAGTAATCTAGTAATTTTATCGCCAGAAACAGTCAAGCTTCGTGCTTCCAATTGTGTCCCTGAGAAATGATAGATGAACGGTGGCCATAACCTTAAATGTCTTTATAATCAATAACAGCTGTGAATTTTGCAAGAAGCCATCACAACAATTGTATTGTTATCACTTAGAAGTTTTTTAAATCTGGTTAGAGTGCGTAAATCAAGGAGGATGAGATGGGAAAGACAACAGCATGATTTTGGAGAATGGTGAGAAGACCAAGAAGAAGAAACCAATCGGAAGGTACAGATGTGGTATAGGAATAGTTATAATAAAGCACTGTAGTGGAACAGAAGAAGTGAACGTGATGAAGGTGCCGGCTTTTGTAAAAAAGGTAATATAGTTCAAGTAGCTTAAAGGCAGGTGATATGCTGGTCAACTGAACAACTGCCAGCTTCCTGATGACTGCTTTATGGAGACTGCGATAAGTGTTCTCCAGACGTAAGCGCAACTACGTAATTCGTAATTCGGATTAGTCTAGATTATAAAAACTGTCTTCTTTGGTCTCCTCTCGTTGCATAGAAAACAAACAGAAAAATCACTGGAAATTTACCCAGACTAAACACTAAAAAATACTCGAAAGAATTTCACACAATGTGATTTATAGAAATAAGTTTCACGTTAGGCATCTGATTGTATCGTCGACAGATCAACCGGGTAATATTCTCTATTACATTTTATTATTAGTCAGCGCGTTTCCATAATAAAGGTTGATCGAAATAAGTTGCCAAATAAAAAACTAAAAAAGAACGCCACGAAATAGTTTGTGTCGCCAGTACTAAAGTTTACATTATAAAAAACAAAGCCATTCATTTCGAAATTTAGTAGCCAATTCGTGAACAAAAGTTGGATAAAATGCACCAGCTATCACCTCCCACGTGACTTTGGAATCTATGCAACCCGTGTCGAGAATTCACATTACGAATGGTCGTATTTGACAATACCAAGTACTTATGCCTAAACCAGTGTAAAGCTAGTAATTACTTCCATTCGTCTGTTCAGATGCGTCGCTAGTCATTCATTTATCTTGCGTTACAAAGTACCCTAAAAATTATTGTCATAAGTGAAAACTAAAAGTCGGATAAATTTTTCTAATAATTCTCTAAGCCCTTAAAATTATCACATAAAGTCTTTTGGCCAAAAATCTGTGTTCTAATAAAGACTTAAAACTAAGTTACAGTGTATTCACATTGTGATGTAATGGGTTATGACGCCGTGCCTTATGGTAGGTCTTTTTGAGGCTTGAGAGAAAAGTCTTCCTCAACTTCTACCATGAAAAAGGAAGGTAGCCGGTTCTTCCGCAACGTAAGTATCCACCTACCAGACAACGTGGTGTCAGAACGCAGAACACCACTATGGGAATCTTCAGCGCCGTGCAAATGAGCGAGCTGGACTAAGCTCGAGCGCTTCGGAATTTTCTACGAGGCTAATGGGCTTGAATCTCGGTAATGGCACCGAATATTGTAACTTCCCTTAGTCCTTCGAGGTAAATTTCGACATGATTCCTCAAATCAGGCCACTACCGATTCCTTCCACAACATTTCAATCCGTATTTCTCGACATTATACACATTGCATACAGTCAGGTGCTGAGAACATTGATAACGTAAACTTAAACATGATAAGAAATGTACGTACAAGATTAAAATGAGGCGCCTTCGCGTAACCACTGATGTCATGGAAAGTCGATAAATAGTACATATTACTGTTGTGTGTCCGTATTCTTGCCTTCGTTACCCGGCATGAAAATCGCTTATTTTACCGTCCATCTGGTTCTACCACAATTTCCACATTATCTCATTAACAGTAAGATTTTCGGGGAAAATATTATTGCACATAAAATGTGTGTTCTTACTTTCTCCACAATTTTTTCCGAAATATTCTAAAAAGAATTGTACCCGGCCTTCTATTGGGCCTCCTTCATCACAGGAAATATCAGGGAGGGAGGGGGAGGGGATGGAGACAACAGGGAAGATTCGTCAAATCGAAGTTACAGTAAACGGCCTCATTTATTGTAGTCGAATCACTTGATAATCCACCAGAGCATACACACATCATGTCCGCTGCCTTGATACCTCTGAAAGACTCGCGTGGTTAACGTTTTCTTTTCATTCTTTAATCAAAAGTTGCCAAAATTCAAAGTCAGGCCGGTATCGCCTGACTGCATGGCCGAAGCTGGTTGGCTAAAATGCGCCGCGCCACCACATAAAGTTACTTTGTTGGCCAGCCGACATCCATTCTGTCACACAATTCCCCGCGCCCCCTCTCTCGCACCACCTACCAGCAACAACGGTTGCTATGCAGAGGACCGAAAGCAGGAATTCGCAGACTAAGCAGAAAGGACGTTGACTTGCTGATGCAAACAGTTACGAAAAATTTTATATGAATTTACCATTACATTTCAGGGGAGCCTGTTCCCCGGGGGGTCGAACCTGGAATGGGCGGCTTCAGAATTCAAGTAGATATTATCATGAATGTACATAAGTCTGTACGTAAAGTACCCGTTATTCTTGTCAAATTTGATTGCAAATTGAATTTTCTTGACAGATATTTGAAAAATCCTCAAATATCAATTTTCATAAAACTCATTCCAGTAGAAGCTGAGTTGCTTCATATGGACAGACAGACATAACGAAGTTATTAGATGCTTTTCAAAATTTTACAAAAGCGCATTCAAATTAGCCGCGTTGAAAACATCTCATCTCAGCTTAAACTGTCATTTGGAGGCGGAGAAAATGAGAAGTATCGATGTTGAGTCTTGAAGCTGTAGTTCGCTTTCCGTCAATGCTTGAATAATAAGCAAGCAATTAGAGGGGTGAAGGTACGCAACACGTCGGACAGAAGATGCATTAGCAAAAGGTTTTTTTCTCGAATACCTACAGAATAGGGAAAATTTGCAAGTCCAGGTTTGCACTTCAGCAAATATTAAGAAGGAACTTGATGAAACAAAAAGGGAGTATATAAAGTAGATTTATGTCCAGTAGCGGACTGTTGTGAATAAGGCAATGAACTTCTTCATACCATAAAATGCAGGTTAAGTTTAGAACATCTGAGAAACCATTGCCTTCGCAAAAGGGTTTTGTTCCAGAGATTTAGTACGGTGCATAAAATATTTCAAAGAAATCCAAGTACACCATAATGAAATAAAAATGATGAAATATTGTACCACAGCATGGTTTCTCAAACTGCGGTAGGCACAACATCACTGGCACACCAAACTTTGTTTACTGGTGCGCAGTCTTAATTTAAAAACATAAATATGTAAAATATTAAAAATTTAAAAATACCCGCTTATAAGCAGTACTGCCGGCAAAATTAAATAACTCATTCCCGCTGTCAGAATGTCTTTCCAAGTTCAACTTTTTTAAGGCTAAATTTGTCCGTTCTAATCTCCAATAAATATTTAAAGCAACATTAGTGGGGCTCGAAAACCTGTTCTTAAATAATGTCAGCCTTTTCTCATCTTATTTTTACAACAAAAATATTTTTTTTCTTTTGATATTTAGGTTAGTTTAAGCTTCACATTTATTGCCGTTTGTTCTCAAATTGGAATACTTTTCCCCCAAAACATAAAGTTTGCAGTTACGCGGAAATTTTAAGCTGTCTTTATTTCAATACAAAACAATATTGACGCCAATTTGGAAAAGTTCAATATAATTCTATGGTGCGCCAGCGAAAAAGCTGCATAATTCTGTACTACAGCATTGGCATAAACCACAGTCTCACGGGAAATACGGTTTGTAATTCAATAAACTTGTTGTTCTTCTAAATTACATAAGCCACAATTCTACTTCCAAACTAACAGGGAACATATTACATATATGTTGCAAAAGAACAGTAGGATAGTGCTATTCAGAACATTGTTGCATCGTGTGAATCACACGAATCACATAAAACAACGCGTGACAGAATGCGCAGTTTATTAAAGTGTCAGCATGTGTTACGTATAGGGACCACTGGGGTTTGAACCGCTTCGAGTTCTCTACTTTATGGTTTTGATGAATGAAGGGCGCTGGATTTTTGTTGGTTGTAGGCTGTGGAGATTGTCCTCGCAGCGACGCTTAAATTGTCAACTGACGAAATGAGAATTCCAATAAGAACAGCTTGCAACATCGCAGCTGCTTGCGGTATTGGACATTGACTTGGCCGAATCACTGCTGCTGGTTACTACCAAGGCGCTTCTTAGTGCGAAACGCAAGCACTTCTTGGCAACATTTCATTGCAGAACCATAAAAACTCTGTTACTTCTATAATTAAACTTATTAGAGTATCGAATTTCATAACATCATAAGATGAATACTTTCTTCAGTACTACGAAAGTACTTGTAAAAGTGTAGTTAAAATAACTATAAAAATTCAGTAACCTGAACCGCAAGGTGATTGAGGCAATAATGATAAGGATAAACGTATTCTCCCATGGGTTAAGCTAGAAAGCAGAGAGCCTCTCAAATGACAAATTTCTGCAGAATACATCAATATAAGGAACAGGAAGGATCAGGAAAAGAACGAAGACAAATTTATATACTGCAGAAATTCATAGTCTGAATTCTCGCAAAGTAATATTAGGGCGATCAAAAGAAGAGGATGAGATGCTACGAAAATGTTGCGCGCATGGAACAGACGACACCTTAAAGGGGCAATACTAAAATTAATTTTAAAGAAATGTGATGAAAGGATATGAACTGCGGCTATACAACTGGGTCTGGGTATGGTCCACTGACCGAGTGCAGTTATAACGGCAATAAACCTGCGGATTCCATAAGAAGTGGAGGTTTTCTTGGTCACACAAAAGACAAATGACCTCTCAAACAAGAATTTGATCTTTCAAGACGTCAAATTCATTATAAATTAATTAAAATAATACAGTGTGTTAAAGTTACTGGAAAATTTGAGACTGAAAATATTTAAATTTTAGCAACCAGGAAGATTCTAAGACCTTTCAGCCACTGACGGCTTTCGGTATTAGAACTATCTACAGGTATTTCCTAAACGTTGTTGTTGATAAAAGAAATATTTTTATTCTAGGCAAGACAAAACTTCAACGAAACTCGCAAATGCTAAACTTTCATACAGACGCCATAAGTTAAAGTACGCAAAATAAATACTACTGTCACTCTGTCAATAGTCCCTGTTTTAGGCTGGTTTAACGTTTAATTCAGTATTGTCCTTATCTTAGTCACTTGTGGAGGAAATGTTCTGAAGATTTCAACAAAGATCACAATTCATATCAACGTGTTGTTTTTAGTCTGCATCGTCACTCTTTGCTACGTACAGAGCGCAATTTCATCAGGTAGGCCTACGAACAGTATAAACATTACATTAATTGGTAATGTCGCAGTTCTCTGGAAAGGATCTTTGACATTTTTCGCAGCAACTAATTATGATTCCTGCGCAGAGGTGGAGCTAGAACGGGGTTAGCTGTGTAGCTGCCCCGGGCGTAGATAATAAAAGGTACGCATCAACCACAGTTTATAGATATCGTCGAGTGAAGAGAGAGAAACCAACAAGATGCAACTAATCCGACGTTTATGATCAAACTTCTATCTCAGCATGTTTCGGGCATCATTATGCTCATCATCAGGAGAACAAGACCGTGTACCACTGCGTGTGGTGTTCTGCACTGGTTGTGCTGGCTGTGGTTGTGTGCAGCTGGGTCGTAAGCTGTGTGCACACAGCCCGAAACATGCTGAGATAGAAGTTTGATAATAAATACCGGATTAGTTGCATCTTGTTCGTTTATCTCTCTTCACGCTACGCTCATGATGCAGGGTCATAAGAACAAACAAAAAAAAATCGTCGAATTAGAGCAAGGAGTTCCGAGCGTATCTCTAGAAGTCGGATTCTCTATTTCGCAGATTTTTTATTCTACAGATATAATAGAATAACTACAGTTGTTTTTATTTTATTGTATTATCTGAAAAATTATTAACACAACTTCTAACTTTCTATACGTTACATTTGTAGCACGTAACCTCAGCGATTAACATCGTCGATACATTTACAACTTGTGACCAAAAGGCAATATTTCGTAACAGTGTTTATATTCTCTTATGTTCCATTTACACAAATAATGCCACATGTCTGGCTCCAAAACGCCGGAAGCCAAAGAAAACCTTTGTACGGCCCCGATTTTGTTATTTTACATTCTAAAAAATGAAATAAAAAGATCGCATATTTTCCCCAAACACACAGTAACATACGTCACCTCATAACCCTACAGAAAGTAACATAAGTTTGGCACCTCCTCACAATTTCTCCCATCCACTTTCTTATTAATGAATTCACGGAACTGAAAGATTAGCTTGGCCTCCAACGGCGTAGGGTTCATTATCGGTTTCGTGAAAACTGCTTAATTATTTCGATAAACTGATACAGAATAGGATGTGGTCCAGAGGGATGCATTACAACTGCTGAGGATAAGACGATGGAGGAGAATAGCTGAAAATAGGGATGAATGGATGCGCCTTATGAGGGAGGCCAAGGCCCGGAAGGGGCTGTAGCGCCATATATGGAATGGAATGGATAACGAATAGGAAACACAGACACTACGATGAACTTATGTGCTTACTTTCTTCCCTTTTAGGAAAGAAAGCATGCTAAAATGTCGTCAGCAACAACTGTCAGTGTGAGACAGATAAAGAAGTTACGACAGAAGCAAGAAAGCTAAAAATTTATTGCTGTCAGAAAGCTGTAAATATATCGTTAACTTTTGTTCGCAGCAGTCTCTGTTGCCTTGTCGAAAGGAATAAAAGCCTGAAGACCTATCCTTAGGCCAACATGCTTCCTATCTCGTACTCTAACGTAGGCAGAACTGCTGTCATATTTTGGAACTTAACTGACGTAAGGTATTACCGTATTTCATGTTTAATAATATTTACAGTGAAAGTGCGGTGGTTTTTAAGGTGATCACGTCTTGTGGATTGGGAAGGTAAAGTAGGAATAGTTATGTTATTTGTAGCTAAATTGTGACTGTCTCATTTGGGTACATCTTTTACTGTGTTTAACTTGTACTGTGGTTGTTTTAACTGGTTTTGTAATATGTGGGTGTGTGTATGTATGGGTTTTGTAATGTGTGTGTGTATGTATGGGTTTTGTAATGTGTGGGTGTTTTGGTAATATGTATACTTGTATTTACTGTGTTTTGTATTGTTTTTACTGTGTTTTTATTGCTTCGTTTATGTATATTTATCCTTATTTTATTTTGTCTGTACTAGTGTAAGGACTACTGCAACCGAGTGACAACTCAATTGCAGTTAGTAATAACTAAACTAAACTCCGTGGCCTTAGTCCGCACGCGAACTATACCGACAGAGCGGCTGCCGCCGGTCGGCGAAGTTAGTGCCAACTTTTGCGGATAGAGGGGTGTCACGTGGTCAGCGCAA
>Ga0131853_10008629_pt1 | contig 18595 bp, 7 predicted proteins | sample TergutLab28metaG_FD_92764 | JGI IMG/M metagenome (GOLD analysis project Ga0131853, IMG submission 92764) | Labiotermes labralis P1 segment gut microbial communities from Petit-Saut dam, French Guiana - Lab288 P1 (version 2) (version 2) | ecosystem: Host-associated > Arthropoda: Insects >...
AGCAAAGTTGAAAAGCAGTGGTGTTAGAGCGTCTCCTTGTCTCAGACCGTTGCTAATAGGGAACCTGTCAGATACATTCTTGCCTACCCGGACTCTGCTATATGTTTCAGTCAGACTCATCTTGATTAATCTTACAAGTTTCCTAGGGATACCAAACCCAATGAAATTTTTATATAAGACCTCCATCCTAACTGAATCATAAGCTTTCTTGAAGTCTATAAAGAGCTGACGAACTACTTCATTGTATTCCCATTTTTTGTCAAGTATTTGGCGAATGCAGTATATATCCTCAGTGGGTATAAAAATTGTAATTTTTCTGCCACAATATAAGTTAGAGCACTTGGCCAAGTTGCTGAAAAATGTGTACTACTTGCAACCGTACAGCGTCTGCAGTAGAACAGTGTCACCGCTCATCTGTTCTACCATCAGTTTCTGCAGTGCAACTGCACCGTTTATAAACAATTTAGAACCAAATTAGATGGACGTATGGAAGATTTATATATATATATCGCGTTTAAATGAAACGATCTTCGGAGAAGAGTATGGTTAGGCATAGACTGGACTGATCTGGCTCAGGATAGGACAAGAGGCAAGCTGCTGTGAATACGGTAATGAATCTTCGGCGGTAAGCTTCTCAATTAATTGAGGAACCATTAGCTTCTGAAGAAGGAGATATTTACGGGGTTTGTTGATTAGTTAATTAGTTAGTTAATCTCTTTTCTTTTATTTTGTGAAGCTAGTATGGATTCCTTTTAGAAGAGAAAATATTTTTCGTTCCAGTTAAGAAGTTCCCTGCCATATACCAAACCAAACACAAAGGTCCATTACCACATTCGCAGAAGACCGCCACTGTACTTACCATGACACACAGAAATCCAGTCCACTTCCTAAGAAGATACTTCTTTGGGATACATTTTAATAGTACCCTTCCATCCACGCCCAATCAACATACACATTACACAATTAACAAATAGCCGTTTCTAAAATGGCATTAATACAGATCTGCGTATTATGGCTTATACCTCATACGTTCTGGCAAGCAAGAGACAGTCGCACACAGAAGGTAAACTTAAAATGTTAAAATACACAACAGTAACATTCTGAATAGGCTGGGATTTATTTAGCGTCTAAAAACCTCTTTTCCCGATTCCAAGATATCCTTAAATGTTTCTTCTTTTCTCAGTAATATGTCACGTGTCCTGAAAGTAAGTGTGTATAATAAATTCTGTTTCTTTGTGTTTTATAATACGCTTTAATATATTATCATGGAACTGAGTAATAAGAACTGTCACAAAAACTGGCAAAATGTATGCTTTTGAACAAATCTGTCAATTCAGAGTTGGCGTCTTAGCACTTTAAAACCCAAACGAACTGAAAGATGAAAATTCTTATATTCGATATTAAGAATTTTTTATTGTCATTATTTATTTACTTATTATTATTTGTCATAGTTCTTTGTAATGTAATAAAGATTCCAAATATTTACTATTTTCTGATAACGTTACAATTTTTCGTGCCATAAATTCCATTGACGGTTTATTTTGCTGCTCACTTCATGAAATTAAACAGCAGCAAAACTAGGGTCAATGCTTTCGTTAGGAAGTCAAATGTTCTTTATTATACTTGTAAATTATGAGAGTCTTCTACAACCCGTACGGATACTATTATACTATTCAACTCGATTCTACGCTGCATTTCCTTGCGCGTGTAGACTATAAGTGCATTTCTCCCAATTCGTAAAGATGCTGGGCTTAATAGGAACTTTTCCTTTCCTACTCTTCACAGTTTATTAATATTGTCCTAAACTCCAGTTAAACCTAACTTGATTGTGCCTCAACTGTTGCAATTCTTAGCATCTATTGGCGCCACAAAGCTGTAACGCATTCAGCGGAAGTTCGTGTCGCTATGTCAGTATCGCTTCTTCACTTATGCTAATGATACGTAGAATTTTTTATTTTCTAAAGGTTCATATCCTGCACTACAGTAGACTTTACTTTGGTGCACTATTTTTTATTTCTATTTACTCCGGTTTAAAATGCTGCCTAACGTTACTGGTAATCGTGTTCTTCCTCGTAATTTTATAAACCTTTCTCTGTTTACTGATACTTGGAGAAATTCTCTGTCTGCTAGATGTGGTTCGGCTGCTAGTCATGTCTGCAAAGACGTCGATATCTTTAGGAAAATTATGTTACTTCTTAAAACAATTTCTGCGATAGGCTGTAGTAACATTTTTATATCAAATTATCTATTTTTTTTCGGGGCTAGGACTTTTGTCTTATTACTTTTTATTCTGCTTTTCTTGCTTTAGTATTTTGTTTTGTTTAGTGCTTTTGTGTTGTTATGTTTTATTTGTGCCTTTGTTCTGACTTTATAAAAGGAACTTGCACTCTTAGTCCTGCACGTTAATAAATTGAATTTAATTATTATCATTAAGGTCAAAGTATACCTTAGAGTCAGTTCTGGTCCTATAGGAATCCCAATTCACCCTTGCGCCTCGTGCGCCCTAATTCTTGGCGTCCCAAAGGAGTCTAAGTATAGCATGTCGAGCTGCACAGTGAATTCATTCGGGTGCGTTGTTCGTGGGCCAAATTTATGTGCTGTCCACGAAATTTTGGTTGCTGGCTTTCCAGGGTTGGGTTTTCTGCGTTGAGTTAACACCCTCCCCCCTCCATGTAAAAAAATCTTACTCGTTATTTACATAAGAATTGTCGGAAAGAAAACAAAATTTTGTGAACGTAACATGTTCCTTATCTGTGCATTAAAGGGACATTTTAATCTATGTACAGACCAACAAATGCACACCAGTAAAACGTGCTTTGTTATATATTATTAATTACTTATGTATTTCAGTTACCATTTCGACCATCATCAGAGCATCTTCACAAGAATAGTGATAACATTAAACAAACTGCCAAACTGTGTAATTAACAACACTTAATGGTATAATGAATGTCTCGGTTTCTCTCTGTGGTCGTAAAAATGTCGGATTATATAAAGTTAAAAACAGATAAAATTTAGGTTGTTAAAGAACAATTAAGTTGAGTGGGTTTTTGTTGTATGTAGTTGGTATAAACCCTGTTGAAGGAGAAAAGATCCGTATCGCGGGGTAGATGGCTTGTATATTACATAATAAAGCATAGTTTACTAGCGTGCATTTGTTGATGTAGTAGATCAATTGAAACAATATTTTATGTTTTTTTTAAATAATGATCGACAAATAGTAACTAATTTAATGCAGCACAGTCCTTAGATAAGAAATTGCTCGCCCTCTGTGTAACCCGAACGTACAGTGTGGTATTCACAAGATCCCACCCATCACCCTTCTCTTGCATTACATAAATCCAGTCCACGCCATCTCATCCTCTTTCTTTAAAATCCACTTTAACATTATCCCCTTATCTAACGTCTAAGCCCTTCCTATGGACCTCTTTCTTCATGTATCCCCACCAAAGCTTTTTATCTCTTCTCCGCATTGTATAACACTGTCTTTTACGTTATCACCCAACTGGTATCAAATCTTGAAACTTCAACCAAGTATCTTCCATCAAGTAGATGTAAAGACTAAACTTAACCAACCAGTTTCAACCGGAAATAAGCTGACTTCAAAATGTATTAGTAAAATTTACTGTGATTTATAATTGTATATTCGACACAAGAGTGCACATAGGGTGAAAGAACCTGCATCTGTGTTGTACAAATATCCCTATGTGCCGATGATGATAATGGTGATGTTAATGATATGTGTAAGGATAAGAATAAGAACAAGAATAAGAAAATTCTAAAATGTTTCTTACATCTGAGTGTTAAAATACATCAACCAGATGAAGACGGCGAGGGCAGTAAACAATCTTTGTAATTAATCAATTAACGCCGTCTTGTCTATATGGGTTTATTGAGCACTTTCCAATCGGCTTGCGTTAAACCAAATGCCATACGAATTTGCCAAACAGGAAGTTTACTTAACCAAATAGGCTGCTTCTTAAAATATGTATCAATAGTTTCTTACAGACAAACTTCTCCGATTCCGTAGTAAATGGTTGTTTATACAAGGAACCCTCATTCATACGGAATATCAGAGAAATATAGTCTGCTGAAAGAAATGGTGGAATTTCGTGATTTCAGGCTTCCACTGCGAAACAGATGAGAACTGCGCTCTGCTGGGTTATTACCACTACTTGCTGCATAACAGTCCAGAAGAGCGCAGTTCACATAACAGAATTTGTCTGTGTAGGAAGGGCGCACATTTATTTTAATCAGGATAAATTCCCAATTATATTTGTATCTATGACTAAATTGAAGACCGCAGACACAAAGATGTAAAAAAGCATTGTTTCCCAAGTACCAATTCTGTTGAATAATACTTGTCACCTACTTGTTTTGGTCGTAGTCTGAGTCTACGTGTTGTCTCAGCGTCTTCGTCCAGACGCCATAACTTCGTCAAAGATGGCTTCATGTTCGGAACGTGTTAACATGTACTCCGGCAGAGTTACTTTCAGAATTGGGTCAAATTTCGTCTTGGTCTCCGCGCTGTAATATCCATCGGGACCCAAGTCAGAGGCTGAGAGTTCCGGCTCTGGAGGAACAACGGTGGATATAGGAACCTTCTTCTCATGGTTATCACTAGCTGCTGGTTCTGCATCAGACTTCACAGCCTTCTTTGATATTTTTCGCTTCTTTGGAGGAGGCTCAGGAGTCGTTAAAGTGGTTGTAGTAGTGTGAATCGAAGTCTTAGAAGACCTGCGGGTCAGTCTGACGGCTACAGCAGGGGATTTAGCAGATGATGATAGTGAAGAGGAAAGGGGTTTTGAAGGTTTCTGCATCACCTTCAGGATCTCGACTTTAGAAGTTTCGCCGTACTTGCTGTCAGCAACTGGAGATGCAGCAGTTGAAGTTGAACTAGTCACTTTTTTGAAAAAAGTCTTCCTTTTCGGTTTTGCCGTAGTAGTTGTCACTTCAGTTTGCGTGATTTTGTCTGTAGGCGTTGACGTGTTGTCACTAGTCTTAGTAATGTCAGAAGAAGAAGAAGAGACGGAGTCAGTTGCTAATGGAAGAGATGAAGAACCAGATCCCTTCCCGTCAGACACACCTGGTGGGGGAACTAACCTGTATTCTTTCACTTCGTGGTAGGCCAGATGAGAACTTTTCGGCTCGGATGCCGCCACAAACATACATTCTTCATGCTGCATTCCCTTGCTGTCCACACACTTGTAGCATGTCATCTTATCCTTAATCACCTTCTTGCAAGCTGAACGGTCCTTTTGCGTGAACTCTCCTAGAACTTTCTCAAGATCCTTCTTCTGTTCGTTGTTGGTAAAGTAGTCAGGGACAGTAGATTTGTACACGAATCCAGGTGATGTTGTCTTCTCGTTGTTCGTGTTGGCGGAAGAAGGATAGTAATAGGTTTCAGAGTCGCTGCTAGCGCTTTCTTTACCACCCTCGTGTAACTCGGGAAAGAGGTGTCGGAAATATTCGTCGTAGGATTTGCCACCCGGAAAATATGATTCATGTTGATCTGTTGCTTCGGCTACCTTCTCGGCGGTTTTAGGACTGTACGGTTCTGGTGTGCCATACAAGAAGGGGTCTAGTCCAACACCGGCTGTTCTTTCTTCCTTTGCCTCACGCCCGTCTATCGTGCTAGCAGAAAACTCATATGGGGTATCATACTTTTCACTGATTTTGTTTTTGGTTGCAACTTTTGACTGCTCTTTCTTGATTCCCAAAGACGGTTCTTGTCGGATATGCCGAGAATGGGGCTCGTCTGAACTTGTGATTTTATGAGGGAATTCATAGCTACTGTGTCGCTCGATATATGGTTTCTTATTTCTTGTATTGAATGAAGATGCATGTGCTACATAATAGTTATTTTTCTTCGGTTCTGTAGTATAAGAACACTGCTCATATGAACTGCCAGTTTTGGGATCTTTGCATACCATACAGTTCATGGAATCTTTCTTTGTTTTCTGGCAATTCTTTTCGTCTATGGAGGTTCCTGACGGTTTGTATTCGGTGTAATCATCACTGCCACTAACGAAGTACTCTGGCCCAAAGCGATAATCACCTTTATTATCATTGTTTCCAGTGGCAGCAAATTCATAATCATAACCCCGAAGGGCAGCTCTAGACTCTGTCTCTGCAGCAACTAATCCTTCTTTTTCCCCATTTTGCCCAAAAGGATCATTATTGAGGTATCTGCGATATCGGTAGGTGGTTGGCTTTGTGCCTGAGTTCGTGCTGTATTTCTGGGCGTGCCCAATAAAATAAGACTTTGATTTTGGATCTGAAGAATATGAACACTGCTCAAAGGTTCCCCCTGTTTTTGGATCTTCACATTCATAGCAAGTCATAGCATCACGACGGAACCGCCCTGTAGCGACGTCATCGGCCGTGAGCCTTTTATCTATTTTCTTGCACTTCTTCTTGTCAGTGGCTGTTCCTGAAGGTGTGTATTCCGGAGGTCCGTTATCGACAGGTTCTTCCTCGTATGATTCTTCTTTGTTACTAGGACTTCCCGCTGTCGAAGTAGCCGGTTTAGTAACTGGCACAGAAGACTTTCCACTGTTGAATGGTATCGTTGTACTAGTATAGAAATTCGGTTGCGCTGATGGAGATGGCTTTGCTATATACTTTTCGTTATACACATCGGTGGGATACGGTGCAGGGTAACTGGATTTCCCTTGATGTGGTTCTGAAGAAAGAGGTTGAAAAGAAGGGGGTAGGCTCTTGCCATATGTAATATCGGAATCTATTTGGGACAAGAAACTTGGCTTTTCCTCACGCTCTTCTCTAGATGCCGGCACGTAGGAAGACTTTCTGTAGATATCGAGGGGAGCTGGCGAAGAATAAATTGGTTTTCTTCTCTGTTGGTGTTCGGATGGGGAGGGGCGATAAGTGCTCTTACTTGAGTAATAATCTAAAGGTGGAGGATACGAAGACTTTAGAGTCTCGCTTGAAGAAGCGCGGTCTGGGGATGGAGAACTGTACACAGGTCTGTACACATGCTTGTCTGCAGCTGTAGCGTAACTAGACTTACCTTCTACGAAATCAGGTTTTTTTATTTTGTAATTGGGCTGAAGTGAGTAACCTTCCGTGGGAGCCGCTTTGTAGCTTGATTTCTCATTGTAACTATCCTTCGAAGATGCAGGAGAGAACGTGGGCGAATCTTCTGATTCAGCAGGGACTCGGTATGTTGATTTACTAGGGCGCTGTTCTGCAGCTGCAGGAACTGCATGGTGTGTGTAGTGAGGTCCTGGCCGAGAATTGTATTCGGCTTCAAAATTTGCAAACGATGGTGTGTAGGAGCCCGCATTTGCTAGAGGAGAGTTCTCCTCTTCCACTTTATCGCCTTGGGGCTTCAGGAAGTCTTGTGGTCGAAACCCAACTTCTGTTGCGGAACCCGAAGTGTCGAAGAAAGACTGAAACTTCGCATTTGGATTAGTGAATCCATGTTCATTGTTCTTTGTTGTGGCGCTACCTTCGAGTTCTGCAGAGAAAGCACTTGCTGAATTCGATAATGGTAGAGCAAAATTGTTTAAATCTAGATTCGTGGGACGAAAAATTTGAGTTGATCCTGCAGCATCGCCACCAAACCCAATATTAGTGGCTCCGAAGAGGGCAGAGAAATCTATTGGTTGCACAAAGCCAGAATCCTCAACAGCTGACTCCCCAGATGTCTGGCCGTTGGGAGATGTCTCCGAAGCATAGTACTCGCTGTAAGCAGGGCGTCTTGGTGAAGAATCGTCTGCTGATGACGACTCCCCATCGTCATGCACTTGGTACGGTTGTGGATACTGTTGAGCTGTGGCCAGCGAAACTAGCACGAATACCAACAGGAGCTGTGGGCAAGAGAACATTAATCCTATAGAAAGCTTATGGGAGAAGCAATGATTCTGCTATAAGGGAATGAAGTTTACGTAGGATTAATTTATATAAACAGATTCTATGTCAGAGCTCGTGAACAGAACCGGAAACTAAATTTCCCTAAAAAGAACTCGAAGCAGCGGGAGTATGTCACGAGGTATTATTAGTTTCCCGGTTTGTAATAAAATTCCGTGCCTGGAATACACCACGAAATTCATTAATGCGCTCGAAAGAATCTAACAATGGACCTTAAACCCGAGACAGAGGAAGCCAGTCTATAACCTTCTGTCTTGTTTCCTAAATATACATAGTATGCTTCGGCCTTCGCCTCCTAAGACTTCCCAGTCGTTCCTTTCTGTAACTTTCAAATGCGTGTCACATATCACACCGACCTAATTTCCTTGATTCGATCAACTTGATAATATTTGGAGAGAAGTGTACTCGTATATTACGAAACTCTGAATTGTGTGGTATTCCCTTGCACCCACCCCCAGTCCTGTATTCGTGGTGACATCTCTCAATAGTGTTCTGGGGTCTGTAACAATCAACTTCAAAGCAGTATGTACGGGGATACAAAATCGCAAAAAAACTCATTCATATTCTTGGTGTTTTAAGAAGTGGAGTCGCGTCGTACCTAATGACAAATTGTTTATAGAATGAGTACCGTACAGCTATGAAGATAAACGTAAAAATGTTGAATTTGTTGTTACTTATTTTATGAATCTGTCAGCAATTCACGAATAGTATAGTGTGTGGAAGGTAGGATGATTGGCGAATGATAAAAAAATTTAAATGTATGTTGAGGAAGCAGCAGTGGTCTAATCGATGTACTTTAAATAAAATGTTCAATATGCTGTCCAGCACAGCTCCATTCCGTTCAGAAACAGCTACATGTTTCGGTCGTATGAGACCGTCACCAGACCATCAGCACAATATTTTATATTAAAATAAGGTAAAAATGCCATACAGAGTGAAAATCAGTATTTAATATACATGTCTTGCTTCCTTCTATGTTAACAGAATGTAAAATATTGTGTTGATGGCCTCATAACGGTCGCATACGACCAAACAGTCATTTATTAATAGACGGTATTTGTGTTCGGCGGCATATTAAACGATTTGTTTTTGAACATTTCACAAACAAAACGGGATGTACGTGTCTTATCAGACGTTAACCTGGACAAACAAATACCTCAGGACAGCAGGTGCTGCAGCCGAAACTCGAAAAGGGCACCTTACAAATACAAACATAGACCTACCGCTACACCATCCTGCTCGTTAGAAAATTCCCAAACAGGGCTCAGTGCTCTGAATTGCGCACATCTTGCCACGGAATATGAGCTATCATTAAATTATGCATTCGATTGCATTGTAACATTAATATAGAAAATAAAGCTTAAGATTGCATTAAGATATTCAGTAATGCAAAAATATTCTGTCTTTATTTTTTATTTCTCGTTTTGTCTTTCCACGTGCCAAATTTTACGAGTCGCATATTAAGAAATGTTATTTCTAAAGTGATACTTAATATTTCTAGGATTTGCTACAATACGTTTCCAGTTCTCAGATTTGTATCGTAATGGGACAATGGGATGGAATATTCGGAAGAGAAAATACATGTGTACCAATAATCGATACGGACATATATGAAGTTGCATTTATCCTCTGACATGTTGTGGCTTAAGAAAGGAGAGGATACTAGAAACTGAAAGAGGAAACACTAGATCGCACTCTGGTAAGATCTCGCTTTGGAGAGGGCTATGGACCTGTCTTAAGACAGACTACGGGGTGAATGAATGAATGAAAGGATTAATTAATGAAACAGTAAATGAATGCATTGTGGGAGGATCTGAATATACTCTGGGAAATCTTGAGGGGATTAGGTGCGATCTACTGACAGAATTCGCGGCAGAATTAGTTTACCTTCAATAAATTGGCATGTCCCACTGAAAATACAAACCTTATTACCAAGTTTACGCCGACATGAACGGTAATACTATGCCTGAAACCAATGGGTAATGCAAAATCTCGAAATTCTTATACTTTCTTAAGAACACTTTCATTATAAAACAGAAGATAGCCAAGAAGACGCCATTTAAACTTTCGAATTTAAACTTTCGACCCCATAATCCGTTTTCACGAAACTTCTGACATCTTTGAATCACAGAATATCGGCAGTCTTAACTTATGATTTTCTAAACTCACGAATAGGAGCGTGGTGGACAGGCAAATTTATGAGGTGGAAGAGATTTTGGCGTTACTTAATTCTGAGTTGTAACATTATCCATGGCTATAGGGCTTAGAAATATATATGCTTTAAAGGTAAACCATTAATGTAATGCAAATAGTTTGGCAGACATGCCAAAAGTTTCTTTTGTTTTCGTTTTTGTAGCGACAACGAACTTGTAGATAGAGGCTGTGACCTTTGATACGACGTTGGGCCTACATGAGAAACGTACCAACACAATAAGCCTGTGCATCATATATTGTTTGTAAATCGACAGTTAGAAACAATGGCATGGTAAGACACATTAATTTTATATCAGAGCAATAAAACATGACTAATTTGCACTTAAATAATAATTTCTTCACAAAATAAAATAGAATAACAATAATAACGGTTGCCGATTTATAGGACGAGAAATCTATGCATCCAACATGTGGATTGGGGGGGGGGGATTTATTCATTCTATTCTACTATGTCATACTTTCATCTTGCACATAACGCGAAAATAAAGGGTTCGTTCCATGTAGGAAACATTCAACAATAAAACTGGTGACTGTGATCTGTTTGGTCATAAGACTAGTATTTGAAGTAATTTGTTAAAACTTATGAAACACATTAAAAAACCCCAGACAGACAGTCAGTAATGGTTGACACTGTGGTCTTCTGGAACCCCTATAACGTATAATCTGGTCCGCTGTGAACAACATTTCGAAGGAATCCTAGGAGCAACTAGGTGCCTCCTGTCTTTATCATAGAAGACAACACACAAGCAAAGGCAATATAAATATTCATTGCTTCGAAGAACTCAGATCTCACATTCAGCATTGCGTTTATATTAAACGCTTTTCTTATTTTATAAAACATACTCTTTAGCCAAAATGCTATCTATGATCAGTTAATGACCTTCAATTCAGAGTTGTGAAGGTACCTAGAGATTAATGCAGCAGCTGCAGGAATTTGAGGAAGTAGAATCATTAACAGAGGTTTCTTCGGATTTTGTGCTATCACCTGCAACATCTAACAGTGGGGGGGAGTAAAAGGTAAATATAAAGACCCTGTGCACGCTACAAAAGCGTATGGGCGAATGTAGGTGTAGCTCCAAAAATTCCAACTCTCGACATTACATTGAGGGCAATGGCCAACATCGCTCCCCGGCCGTTTTACCCGTGCGGGAAAATCCGACACTTTCTATTGAATTGGAGATTGGGTGGGACCTGACCCTGTCTAAACGTGTTATAAAGGAGCAAAATGTGTTCGTCCCACAGGATGCTGATCGTCCAACATGTAGCCTGTTTATCATATCGACCGCGCAATCCTTTAAGGTTCAGAGAGTAACTTCTTGTCAGCCCTTTATTCCCTTTTGCTTTAAAGACAATAATAATCGTCTACTTGCGGCCTCAAGTGCGGAATTATCGTAGCAATAAAAACAGGAAATCCGAAAAGACATGCGCTCGTATTAGTAAGTTCACTTACAATTTCTCCAGCACTGTTCACGGATTCTAACAACACTGCTCACTTCACTGCTCTGGTCACAGATAATAGCAACAGAATCGTACCGTTTCGGGACAACTGTATATACAATGTACCCATCATTTGCTTCTAATTTAACAACGGCTCACTACTTACAAACATATTCCGATATTACTCAACCTCTGGAGATGATACAGTATTCTTAGTAAGCTAAGCTGGAACACTGTTTCGGTAATCGATTTATGAATTCAATAACGAAATACTTTATCGAATTTTCTGCATTCGTATGAACATTAATAGGAAGCAGGAAGGCCTCCGTACTTTTCCAGCTAGAAAGAATTACGTTTGTTCCTCCTCGACAAGTGTTTTTTAATTGGCTAGCTTTCAGTCTCTATATTTAGTTCTTGGAAGCGTCGCCAATGTGGACAAACAAAGGGTATGGTACGTTTTTCTAATTTCTGTTTGAGTGAAATATTTTTAAAGAATTATGTATTGATACACATGGTCAGTACAGTAAAATACTACGGAAATACTCATTAAATTTCTCTTCCTAGCCAACAGTGTAAGCGGCCGCTAGTAACAGAACAGGATTTCTGCTTGACCACTCTCACATATTTAAGTCTAATAACAGCCGCTGCACACAAATAACGAAATGTTACTTTCCGAAACTGAACAATAATAATTAAAAGTAGAACTTCCCACTCGTGATAAAACCGAAAAGAGGCTATATTCAGAATAACCTACTAGTGCATTTCGGACAATTCTGTCTCATACGCTCGTCAACGCGGCAAAAGATCAAGGAATTGTACTCCTGTGCGCCATCTTAAGTCTAAATAAGGAAGTTCAAAATGTCAAAAAGTAAAGTCCTAAGAGGGTACTCCGGGACTAATGAGATGCAGGTACTAGAGAAAGACAGAAATTATGCAATTACGAAATTAATAATTTACTTTCTACTTCTTACTCAAATAAATGAATGAATAAGAAGTTATAAATTAACATCTGGATAAGAAGTTGTGTTTTATGGCTTAACTCTCGAGATGGAAAAGATGCAACACCCACTAAACTAATAAACCTCAAGGTTATCTTACGTAAATGACCAACTGTTGTATATCGCTATATATTTTAGCAAGTAACTACAAATAGAAGCCGACGTTGTCAGCAATAAACGGTAATACGAAGCATGCTGAACTGGAATTGCACATCCACCTGTGCTAATAATAGCGTAATTCCAGACAGCTGCAAAAGACGATGTATGCAGCTATTCTACCAAGTTTTATTTAAAATTTTCAAGTTCATAGCATGCATTTTCAGTAAAATCATGATGTAAAAATATATCTTAAAGGACATAATGTTCAAGAGAAGACCTCCGTAAAATTACTGCACAGCGACCGATTATTTTATGTTGAAATTTTGGTGGACTGTATAGTAACGTCAGCCTGTGGTTGAAAATAAATTCATTTATCCAGTATTTACTTTGTCGTAAAAATAAAAATAAAACAAATATCAAACGAAGATATTACAAGAAATTGACAATAATATGTAAGTTTTGCAACGCACACTAGCATACTGTTCAAAGGGAGTCACTTAACGAGGTTATTAACTGCCACGACTGTATAGTGTCTGTTATATATCAATTAATGCTTATAAATCATTGGTTGATTGACACAGGAGAGAAACGAAGTATTCTGTTCACCACAAATCCCATATGGGTTGGACTGAGATAAAACCCTTCCCTATGCGCTGAGAAACCACAACTAGCCGGCTTATTTTTATAAACCTTTCTTTGTTCTTCATGTACACAAAACAAATTCGTTGACATCAATGCTCCGTCTCACTCACAGGGTTACGTTGGGATTATCTAATAATATCAAGGACGTCAGTGTCTAGCATATCGTAGTTGTTTGCCTACGCGTATTCTGCCCCTCGGTTCTTACAAGCTCAGAGTGTTGTTGGTGGAATGAGTACGTCAGCTGCGTTGGTCACAGAGAGTGAAGTATTTCCCGTAATATTTTAAGCGCCCCATCCATTCATGTATGTTTCCAGCGCGCTCTTCGCAGTAAGTCCATCTAGTCAATGAATGTGAGGGTCCTGCTGCCGACGGAATGTACCATATGCCCTAATATCCATAGAATTGTATAGTTTCTTGCTATTGGCCTATGTTGATGATGAGGAAGGTCAGTCTTGTCTCAAGAACGTGTTCTGGGTCCTTAAGCAGCATCATCGCTAGTCGACCGCGTGTCCATTCCCAAATGTCCTGTATGGTTCTACAGCTTCTGAGACGGTGCCTGAGCCATGGCACGGTGCCAGCATCCTATTTTCAGGTTGCATACTTACAGGATATTTAGAGACATCTGAGCACAGTGAACTCCACGTTATATTTACCATTCCACGATATCAGTAACTGTTCAGGATAGAATGTAAAAGTAATACATAATTGTTTTAAGCATTTGTTTATATTATTATAGCACAAACCTACTCAAACAGAGCAATAAATATATGGCTACCTAACATTAATGAATTACACAACTGCCCTTCCATCGCCTTCCCGCCCACAAGCACGTCAACACGTCCGTAAAATTATAAGAGACTTCACGGCGTCACACACCTGAAGACGGCAATCTTTATGTACGAGACGCCATGAGAACTTCACATCGAATAGGTCATGAGTAACTTTCAAACCCTCACTTTGAACTAGTGTTCTTAAGACAAAACAAATTTAAGGGTTTATAAATTAGCAACAAAAAAACATTTGCCCTCAAATGTGCAGTTTATATGTTGTTTACAAATAAGTAGATCTAAATTTATTTGGGTAATGTGGAAGACCTCACACAATTAATCCTACGTAGGGTTACAATGGTGTTAACGTGTTATCCCATTGGAAAAGGGTTAAAACAGACACAGAGTACGAAGACAGGAGCGACTTTAGCTCCTGACCAATAATTGCCCCCGTTCTGTACGTGAATTAACAGTAAAATTAGTTTCGAGTAACTGATATAGCTACTGTCTATGCACTGGTGAAAATATTGGATGGGGCAGAATTCCATTACCTTCAAGGTGGCCTGTCTGAACGTATGCTAGCCCTTGTGCTAGCCCTTGAACTAATCGAGATCATAACGTGAATGGACGCCAGAGAACTACTTCATCAACTGTCCCGCCACAAAGTATCTCTGTTAGTGCTCTGTTTAAAATGACGTAGCATGCAGCGTTTGATTGATGTGGTTATCACGCTCGTGTATCGTCAGCAACACGTTTCAGCTCCATTCTGCGCTTTCGATAAAACATAATCGATACTGAAAATGCATAGCGGACAACCAAAGCAGTTTTCAGCAGGCCTACAATAAGACAAAATGGAGACATATGTATTACAGCTATCGAATTTCGTCAATCTTGTGTTATTTAACGACACTCTCAATTGCCTGCATTGTACAGGGTCGTTAATAGATTAACAAAAAAAAAGTATGGGACATTGAGTGAATGACATGAACAGGGTAAAACCGAAGAATTCGGAAGAAAACTTGTCCCACTGTAACTTTATCCACCTTAAAGTCCACACTAACTGGCCAGGAACAAAACCTGGACATCAGCGGTGACAGGCCGTCCAGTAACTGTCTGCCACTGTAGCAGCGACATGTTCAATCTTGTAAAATTATAAAATCCTTCAAGCCACTATTCTAACACCATATAAGTACAATTATGTAATAATAACGCACACAGCTTGTGAGCTATCAAGTTTCCATTATATAATAGTGTACACCCCTCGCTCTCTTCCTCCTAATAGATACAGAGTTCTTTGGGCGTTTTCCTCCAAAGACCCGTAACATACATACTTCATTCTGAAACAGACGTCATGTTTCAAAATAATACCAGCAATTCAAACGTTACTGTCTTAACTCTTTTTGTTTTAGAATTTTTTAAAGTAAACGGGAAAAGAAAAATTTTTAAGTATCAGTAACATACATTTGTTTATTTTATGCATATTGGACCGTGCATCATCTTGATATTTGAATAAAGGTTGACCAACTAGATGACACTTGCTTTATTATCTACTGCTCAACATGTGGTATCCGAGTGTAGGCTGAACCACTACTAGTGGTTCAGCCTACACTCGGATACCACATCACCAACAGACAATCCCGCTACATAACGCCAGCACGCCTCAAGTTAGCCTACACAACGCAACAACTAGTCGCAAGCTCCTGAAGATGGACGTATTAACGTCTGAAACATGTTGAGCAGTAGATAATAAAGCAAGTATCATCTAGTTGGTCAACCTTTATTCAAATACATTTGTTTAGTTTTTTCCTAATTCCATTCAGCAAATAACTCAAAAAGGATCTAACCTTTAAATGCATTATGCCTTCAACTGCAGTTACAGCAGAATATCTTAAATAATCACTGCATCGGCTGTATCTCATTATCACCGTCAGCGGACCAGAAAGCGCAATTCACCCGCTGACTACAGTCAATAATTACTGCCGAGCACACTCCCAACTATTGTTCGGTCTCATTTCCTGCGCATTGCAACCGTCACAGCGTCCAAATAGCGAGCAGTTTGCAATAAAGAAACACTTCTCGCTTGTGCCGGAGAGGGACCCTTGCAAGGGGCGAATCGTGTTGCAATCTGCGTTGCTTCTGATGTTTAATAACAGTCGTCACAGGCCTTTGAAATGGGCCATAACCTTACACTACAGATTTACAGTTCACATTCATTGTCTTATCACAATGATACTGTTATCTTAGTACTTAATTACGTTTTTATTTTTTGGTGTAACAGCCCCCATTGGGCCAGGGCCTCCTCATTCATGAGGTTTCTAGATCACACACAATGACGCACCACAGTCGGTACGACTCCTCTGGACGAGTGATCAGCTCGTCGCAAAGACCTCTACCTGACAACACACACAAAACTCAACTACAGACAAATATCCATGCCCCCGGTGGGATTCGAACCCACAATCTCAGCAGGCGAGCGGCCGCAGACCTACGCCTTAGACCGCGTGGCCACTGGGACCGGTCTAATTACGCGTTACGACACTAAAATATAAGGGTAAGTGGAGGTATAGTTCCACGCATTCTTGGATGTTCGAAGTTGTACGTTGCGAAGAATATGTAGCTACGGTGACAAATGAATAGGATGTGAGTACGGAGTACTGTTGGGATTATTGTGAGGGGAGATAACGAAGTTGCGAGAAAACCTGTTCCTGTAGTAATCTGTGTTCACAGCCGGAGTGCTCTATCTGGGATCGGCGACTAAGCGCATGCGCTCTGACGGAGCCTACGCGTGTTCTTCACTCCTTGCACCAGACAAAAACATGAACGGTCAACAGTGTGCGAAAGAGCTTGTGATACGTATTGGGTGTGACGTTGGACAACCTTTGTAGCCAGTTCGGGAAAATTTTCCCTGCTGTGTTTTTAGCAACTACAAGGCGAGAGTTTTACCTACTATTCTAAAACGGCAGTACAATTAGAGTGAATATCATGATATAAATTTCTGGTGCAGAGCTTACTGCGACAGTGCTAGTCGTGTGGTCCATAAAAAAGTTCACAATAAATTGAAAAGGGATGTCAGTATCCTGTAACACCCACACCTCCCCAGTACCTTAGCAGTAACCCTGAACTCACAACGTTATGAAATTCTCGCCAACCACATGATTGTCCCATACTGAACAAATGTGCAGTTTCTTGCACACAAAGCAATTTGATTAGTGTCCAATGGGGAAGAAGAAAGGGATACAAAGCGGCTCAGTAGGAAAAGATGGCGTAGAAAAACGCCAAGGAATTTACTGACCAAGCCAGTATTTTGGGAAGTGCAAAAGGTTGTACGTGATATAACGCCACAATATCGAACAACGTGATTGAATGATTAACAATTCTTCTTTGTACACGAAGGGCTGGACATCGTTGATCTGATGGATGTGTTTTGTTGGTTGTCAGTAGTTCCTCCAGGCATCTTCCCGGGTAGTAATTGTATATAAGACATCACCGCTTCCCTCCATAACTTCGTCCCAATTGGACTATTCACATACTGTCCTATCATTCCAGCGGTCCCCTCAACAGCCCTAACAAGTCTGGAAATCACTAATGAAGAAACAATAGTCATGACTTCGAGTTCGGGAAAATTTTTAAATTGGACTGTTAGGAACTTGAAATTTGTCTCCCGAAAGAGAGATGCACCCTCGAATTCGTTCAGAGTTCTAAACTTTTTGCCCTACAGTCCATAGGACAGCATGAGATATCAACGGAAGTAACTGTGTGTAATTACGTATAAACTTAACTCGGAATTAGTTTAAGAGTGAATTTATGTTAAGTGTCCCTCCTTAAATGCAACACAGACTGCTACCGCGGTCCCCCGTCGTTTCATAAACCATGGCTAAATAAAGAATAAATGAGGGTACAATACCAGGTCTGAAAGGAGTGACGAAGAGAAAGATGTTAAATCTTCCTCACGAATTGAACCTCAGCTTTTTAGCCCGTAGCCAAACATATAATACTTACTGGTACCACAGCTCTATTGCTGGTACCACAGCTCTATTACTGGTACCACAGCTCTATTGCTGGTACCACAGCTCTATTGCTGGTACCACAGCTCTATTGCTGGTACCACAGCCCTATTACTGGTACCACAGCTCTATTGCTGGTACCACAGCTCTATTACTGGTACCACAGCTCTATTGCTGGTACCACAGCTCTATTGCTGGTACCACAGCTCTATTGCTGGTACCACAGCTCTATTGCTGGTACCACAGCTCTATTACTGGTACCACAGCTCTATTGCTGGTACCACAGCTCTATTACTGGTACCACAGCTCTATTACTGGTACCACAGCTCTATTGCTGGTACCACAGCTCTATTACTGGTACCACAGCTCTATTACTGGTACCACAGCTCTATTACTGGTACCACAGCTCTATTGCTGGTACCACAGCCCTATTACTGGTACCACAGCTCTATTGCTGGTACCACAGCTCTATTACTGGTACCACAGCTCTATTGCTGGTACCACAGCCCTATTGCTGGTACCACAGCCCTATTGCTGGTAC